>WNFU01000706.1_pt1 | contig 67030 bp, 66 predicted proteins | sample 5400121 | NCBI WGS metagenome assembly WNFU01 (sample SAMN13153360, study PRJNA577476) | soil metagenome | isolation source: 100 cm soil or saprolite under grassland replicate 1 | place: USA:California | collected 2016-06-15 | reverse complement strand
CCGCGCGAGCAGCAGATCATCATCCTGCGGTTCTTCGGCAACCTGACCCAGACCCAGATCGCCGCCCGGGTCGGCATCTCCCAGATGCACGTGTCCCGGCTGCTGGCCCGTTCCCTGGCCACCCTCCGCGGCCAACTCACCGAGGACTGACCGGGACGTCGGGGCCCGGGGAGGCCGACACCCCCGGGCCCCGACGCACGTCCGCGCTACCGTTCGCGCGCCTTGCGCGTGCTGCGGTTGTTGGCCTTCTGGATCGCCTCGACCAGCTCCTGCTTGGTCATGCTCGAGCGGCCGCGGATGTCGAGCCGCTTGGCGACGTCCATCAGGTGCTGCTTGGTGGCGTTGGCGTCGACCCCGCCGGCCGTCTGGCCACCCCGCCGGGCGGGCGCGCCGCCGCGGGCCGCCTGCGCATCGCTCGGGCCCTTCTCGCCCTTTTCCTCCCACTGGTCGCCGACCTTCTCGAACGAGTGCTTGAGCGCGGCGAACGCGGTGCGGTGCGCCCGCTCGCCCTCGCCGTACTGCTCGACCGCCGCGTCGTGCGTCTTGCTCCAGGTCTCCTGCGCCTTTCGGGACGAGCGCCGCAGGGTGCTGGGCAGCTCCTCGCGTGCCGGCACGGTACCCACCTCCTCACGGTTTGTTCCCTTCGACAGTGCCCGGGCCCGAGCCTGCGGAAACCTTGGCGCGATTACCCGGCGGAAGGCACGGGTATGGATGTCGCATGTTGAGCGTCCTGCTATTCATCATCGCCGCCGTACTGGTCATCGCTGGGGTCTTCGCGCTGTTCCGGCGCCAGCTGCTCTGGGGGATCGTGCTCATCATCGTCGGCCTGCTGGTCGGGCCGGGCGGGTACAGCATCTTCCACTAGCGCGGATAGGTCGCCCGGCCGCCAACCGCGTCCCGTACCTTGTCCACCGCGCCCAGAATCGGCTCCACGAGCCGGTTCCAGGGCGGGCGGGACGGAGTACGGGCATGCGGGCGGGTGGGCGCGGCCTCCGTGGCCACCACCACCCCAGCAGCTCCAGCACGTCCGGCCCGGCCGGGCGCCAACCGGACGCGAGGCCGCCCGGCAGGCGGGGCAGCGGCGGCAGCGGGCCTCGATTCACGGACGCCCGGGTACCCGGACACCCCATCGATCAGACCGGGGCTGGTATGACTAGGTGATGACCGATGCCGCCGCCGGAGAGGTCGTCGACCTCTGCCGGGACCTAATCCGCATCGACACCACCAACACCGGTGACCTGGCGACGTGTGTCGGCGAACGGGCCGCCGCGGAGCACGTGGCCGGGCTGCTCGCCGAGGTCGGCCTGGACCCGCAGATCCGGGAGTCGGCGCCCGGGCGGGCCAGCGTGGTGGCGCGGTTCGAGGGCGCCGACCCAGCCCGCGGCGCGCTGCTCGTGCACGGGCACCTCGACGTGGTGCCGGCCGACCCCGCCGAGTGGTCGGTGCACCCGTTCTCCGGCGAGATCCGCGACGGGTACCTGTGGGGCCGGGGTGCGGTCGACATGAAGGACTTCGACGCCATGGTGCTGGCGGTCGTGCGCGACTGGCGCCGGCGCGGCGTGCGGCCCCCGCGCGACCTGGTGCTCGCGTTCACCGCCGACGAGGAGGCCGGCAGCGACTACGGCGCCCGGTTCCTCGTGCGCCGGCACCGGGAGCTGCTCGACGGCTGCACCGAAGGCATCGGCGAGGTCGGCGGCTTCTCCTTCACGGTCAGCCCCGACCTGCGGCTGTACCTGATCCAGACGGCCGAGAAGGGCATCGACTGGCTGCGGCTGACCGCGCGCGGCCGGCCCGGGCACGGCTCGCTGGTCCACGACGACAACGCGGTCACCGCGCTGTGCGAGGCGGTGGCGCGGCTGGGCCGGCACCGGTTCCCGATCGAGCTGACCCCGACGGTCCGGGCGTTCCTGGAGCAGATCTCCGAGCTGCTCGGCATCGAGCTGGACGTGGACGACCCGGAGGCGGCCGTCGGCAAGCTCGGCCCGATCGCCGCGCTCGTCGGCGCGACCCTGCGCACCACCGCCAACCCGACCCGCCTGGCGGCCGGGTACAAGGAGAACGTGATCCCGAGCCGGGCCACCGCCACGGTCGACTGCCGTACCCTGCCCGGCCGCGTCGACGACTTCCTCGCCGAGGTGCGCGAGCTGGTGGGCCCCGAGATCGAGCTGGAGTTCGTGCAGCACCAGCCGGCGCTGGAGACCACGTTCGACGGGCCGCTGGTCGACGCGATGGCGGCGGCGTTGCGCGCCGAGGACGCCGCCGCGCGCCCGATCTCGTACATGCTCTCCGGGGGTACCGACGCCAAGGCGTGGAGCAAGATCGGCATCCGCTGCTTCGGGTTCACCCCGCTGCGGCTGCCGCCCGATCTCAACTTCGCCGCGCTGTTCCACGGCGTTGACGAGCGGGTGCCGGTGGAGGGACTACAGTTCGGCGTGCGAGTTCTCGACCGGTTCCTGGCCCGCTGCTGACCCGGGGGTGTTGCTTCCCATGTCCGACGACCAGTTCGCCCAGCTCGACGCCGCCTTGGAGAAGGTGTTCACCGCCGCGCGGGCACATCTCGCGGCGGTGAAGGCGGCCGAGGGCCGTATCGACGATGACGGGGTGTGGCGGGCCTATGTCGAGCTCAACAACGCCTCGTACGACTACGACCAGCTGCTGCTCGACGCGTTCAGCGAGGTCACCCCGTGGGACGTCGACGCGATCGACCCCGACGAGGCCGACCGGCAGTTCGGCGTCGGGCTCACCGACGAGGAGGACGAGGAGCCGGACGACCCGTACCCGCACCTCGTCTCCGTGCGGCAGCGCCGCGACTACCGGGTGCCCAGCGTCGGCGCGCTGATCCGCGTCGCCGAGGCGGCCCGGCGTACGTCCCCGCAGGCCGAGGACGAGCCGACCGAGCCGGTGGAGTCGGTCAGCGAGGCGGTGTTGGAGCTGCTGCAGAGCGGCGATGGCTCGCTCGGCGCGCTGGACCTGCCGGAGCTGGAACCGCTCGACGGCATCGTGACCGTCGTGGAGGTGGAGGCCGGGCTGGACCTGGACGCCTACGACGAAGCCGACGGGGTGGGCCCGTTCACGATCGGCGCCGGCGACCGGCTGGTCGGCCGGCTCGACGAACACCCGTACAGCGACCTCGACGAGGCCGAAGCCACGTCGTAGGGGGCGTGTCTCAGTAGGAGAAGTTGGGCTGCGGCGTTGGACCGATCCGGCGCCGCAACAGCACTTTGCGGGTACCGTCCCGGAAGAGCTGGACCCGCGCCAGCTCCCAGCCCGAGAACTCCGCCTGGATGGCCAACTGCGCCGTGGCGGTCAACCGGTCGACATTCGCTGGCAACCGCAACGGCGCGTATTCGTAGTCCATGTCCTGGATACTGCACTGCGCCCGGTGCCGGCATCAACCCTGCCGCTCGGGGTATCCGCACTCGATCGCGGACACGTCGTCCAGCGCCCGGCTGATCTCCACCGGGAGCGTGACCTCCTCCACCTGCAGGGCGCCCACGAGCTGCCCGACGGTACGCGCGCCGAGGATGGGCGCGACGACGCCGGGGCGGTCCCGGACCCAGGCCAGCGCGACCTCCAGCGGGGAGACGCCCAGCCCTTCGGCGGCGGTCACCACCGACTCCACGATCGCCGAACTGCGCGGGTCGAGGTACCGGGTGACGAAGAGCTCGAAATGCGGCGAGGCGGCCCGGGAGTCGGCCGGGCGGCCGTGCCGGTACTTGCCGGTGAGCACCCCCCGGCCCAGCGGCGACCACGGCAGCACGCCCAGCCCGAGCGCCGCGCAGGCCGGCAGCACCTCGCGTTCGATGCCCCGTTCCAGCAGCGAGTACTCCACCTGGGCGCAGACCAGCGGGGCCCGGCCGGGCCAGGCCGCCTGCCACGCCGCTGCCCGGGCGGTCTGCCACCCGGAGAAATCGGCGAGGCCGACGTATCGGGCGCGCCCCGAGCTGACCGCGAAGTCCAGCGCGGACAGCGTCTCCTCCAGGGGCGTCTCCGGGTCGTACCCGTGCACCTGCCACAGATCGACATGATCCACCCCGAGGCGGACCAGCGAGGTGTCCAGCGTCTGTAACAGGTGTCCCCGGGAGGCGTCGCGGCGCCGGGCCCGGGCCGGGCGCAGCCCCGCCTTTGTGGCGATCAACACGTCGGCGCGGGACACGATGCCGGACAGCAGCGTGCCGATGACCCCTTCGGCCTCCCCGTCGCCGAACACGTCGGCGGTGTCCAGCAGGTTGCCGCCGGCGGCGAGGTACGTCTTGAGCTGCGCGGCAGCGTCGTCGGGCGCGGTGTCGCGGCCCCACGTCATGGTGCCCAGGGCCAGCCGGGACACCAGGAGTCCGGCGCGGCCGAGCGGTCGCTGCTGCATGGGATGTGAAACTACCGGCGCGTCCGGGGTAGCCGGGGGCGCCCCGCCGGGCGCTGCCGGCTACCCTGGTGCGACCCGTCGCCGGCCCGCCCGATGCGGCCCGTCGCCGGGCGGAAGGAGTCTGCGATGCGGCTGTCGCTCAACCTGGGATACCAGACGCCGTGGAGCACGCCGGCCGACCACCTCGCGCTCGCGCAGGAGGCCGACCGGCTGGGCTACGCCGCGGTGTGGATCGCCGAGGCCTACGGGTCCGACGCGGTGAGCATGCTGGCCTGGATCGCCGGGCAGACCAGCCGGATCGACGTGGGTAGCGCGGTGCTGCAGATCCCGGCCCGGACCCCGGCCATGACCGCGATGACCGCCGCCACCCTGGACACCCTGTCCGGCGGCCGGTTCCGGCTCGGTCTCGGGGTCTCCGGCCCGCAGGTGTCCGAGGGCTGGCACGGTGTCCGGTTCGCCAAGCCGCTGCAGCGCACCCGGGAGTACGTGGCGATCGTCCGCCAGGCGATGGCCGGGCAGACGGTGAGCTTCGACGGGCAGTTCTACCGCCTTCCGCTGCCCGACGGGCCCGGCAAGGCGCTGAAGCTGAGCTTCCACCCGACCCGCGACCGCATCCCGGTCTACCTCGCCGCGGTCGGCCCGAAGAACCTGGAGCTGGCCGGCGAGATCGCCGACGGGTGGCTCGGGGTCTTCCTCGCGCCCGAGTTCGCCGGCGAGCAGCTCGCCTCGATCGCCGCCGGCCGCGCCAAGGTCGGCGCGACGCTGGACGGGTTCGACGTGGTCCCGGGCGTGCCGGTCGTGGTCGGCGACGACGTGGCCGCCTGCGCCGAGCTGGTGCGCTGGTACGCCGCCCTGTACGTGGGCGGGATGGGCAGCCGGGAGCAGAACTTCTACAACCAGCTCGCCGTCCGCATGGGCTACGCCGACGCCGCGCGCGAGGTGCAGGACCTGTACCTGGCCAGGCGCCAGCGCGACGCCGCCGCGGCGGTACCCCTGGAGTTCATCGACCGGACCAGCCTGCTCGGCCCGGTGGAGCGGATCGCCGACCGGATGCGCGAGTACGCCGCGGCCGGGGTGACCACCCTGTCGGTCTCGCTGTTCGTGGCCGACCCCGACTCGGGTGTGCAGACGCTGCGCCAGGTCGCGCAGGCGCTGGAGCTGTCCGGCGTGGGGGAGTGACGTGGAGGTCTGGAAGGCGGCCGTCCTCGGCGTCGTCGAGGGCGTCACCGAGTTCCTTCCGGTCTCCTCGACCGGGCACCTGACGATCGTCGAGAAGCTGCTGGACCTGCGGACCGACGACGAGGCGGTGACCGGGTTCACCGCGGTGATCCAGGTCGGCGCGATCCTCGCCGCGATCATCTACTTCCTTAAGGACATCGTGCGGATCGTCCGCGGGTTCTTCCGCGGTCTGGTCAACCGGGCGCACCGCGACTTCGACTACCGCTTCGGCTGGTACGTGATCGTCGGCTCGGTCCCGATCGGGGTGCTCGGGCTGGTCGGCAAGCCGCTGATCACGGGGCCGCTGCGCAGCCTGTGGATGGTGGCCGCCGGGCTGATCGTGTGGAGCGGGGTCATGGTCTTCGCCGAGGCGCTGGCCACCCAGAAGCGCGACGAGACCCAGGTGACCCTGATGGACGGCGTCGTCATCGGGTTCGCCCAGTGCATCGCGCTGATCCCGGGGGTGTCCCGGTCCGGCGCGACGATCTCCATCGGGCTGCTGCGCGACCTGGACCGGGTGACCGCCACCCGGCTGTCGTTCTTCCTGGGTATCCCGGCGCTGACCGCGGCCGGGCTCTACGAGCTCAAGGACGCGCTGTCCAGCTCCAGCGTCGGCGTGCCGGCGCTGGCGGTGGGCACCCTGGTCAGCTTCGCCGTCGCGTACGCGTCGATCGCGTGGCTGCTGCGCTTCGTGGTGCGCCACTCGATCGTCACCTTCGTCTGGTACCGCCTCGGGCTCGGGGTGCTCCTGGTCGTGGCACTCGCGGCCGGCTGGCTCGCCGCGACGTGACCCGACGTAGCCTGGCGCGGTGGCCACGCTGATCCTGCTCCGGCACGGCCGGACCACGTCGAACGCCGGCGGTACCCTCGCCGGCCGCCAGCCGGCCGAGCTGGACGAGACCGGTCGCGCCCAGGCGGTCGCGGTGGGGCAGCGCCTCGCCGCGGCGAAGGTACCCCTGGCCGCCGTGGTCACCAGCCCGCTGGCGCGCTGCGCGCAGACCGTCGCGCTGGCCCTGCCCGACGCGGTACCGCAGGCCGAGCCGCGGCTGATCGAGTGCGGGTACGGCACCTGGGAGGGCCAGCCGCTCAAGACCCTCGCCAAGGAGCCGTTGTGGCGGGTGGTGCAGGCACACCCGAGCGCGGCCCGGTTCCCGGACGGGGAGTCGATGGCGGAGGTCTCCGCACGGGCGGTGGCCGCCGTGCGGGAGTGGGACGCCCGGGTGACCGCGGCGCACGGCGCCGACGCGGTGTGGCTCGCGTGCAGCCACGGCGACGTCATCAAGGCGGTGGTCGCCGACGCGCTCGGCCTGCACCTGGACCTGTTCCAGCGGATCGTGGTGGACCCGGGCTCGCTGACGGTGATCCGGTACACCCCGCTGCGCCCCTTTCTGCTCACAGCGAACGACACCGGCGGCGACCTGTCCGGGCTGCGCCCGCCGCGCCGCCGATCCCGGCGCGTGGCAGGCAGAGCCCGCTCCGACGCGCCGGTCGGCGGAGGTGCGGGAACCGTCGGGCGACGCGCCGATGCGGGTCCGGACCGGCTAGGGTCTTAAGACATGACCCACCAGGTGTACGCGTTCGAGCCGCCGGAGCGGTTCGTCGCCGGCACCGTGGGGCCACCCGGCGAGCGGGTGTTCTACCTGCAGGCCCGCGGCGGTGGCCGGCTGGTCAGCGTGGCGCTGGAGAAGGTCCAGGTGGCGCTGCTCGCGGAGAAGCTCGACGAGCTGCTCGGCGAGGCGCACCGCCGGTTCGGCGTGGTACTGCCCGAGGCGCCGGACGACACGCTGGACAACGAGCCGCTGGAGTCGCCGGTCGACGAGGAGTTCCGGGTCGGCACGCTCGGCCTCGCCTTCGACGTCGACACCAGCACGGTGGTCATCGAGGCGATCGCCGCGGGGGAGACCGAGGAGGACGAGGAGGTCGACGAGGAGGCGGCCGACCTTGACCGGCTACGGGTCCGGCTGACCCCGGCCGCGACGCGCGAGTTCATCGAGCGCGCCCGCCGGGTGGTCTCCGCCGGGCGCCCGCCCTGCCCGCTGTGCGGCCAACCGCTGGACCCGAAGGGCCATCTCTGCCCCCGCCACAACGGCTACCACCGCTAGGTGCGCACCGCGTGCCCGCGCTACCCGAGACCGACGCTCTGGAGCTGCTCCGCCACGGCACGATCGACCTGGAGGGCCGGCTGGTCGAGGCGTCCAACACCACGCTGCGCGCGCACATCACGCACGACGGGGTGAGCGCCCGCTGCGTCTACAAGCCGGTCCGCGGGGAGCGCCCGCTGTGGGACTTCCCTGACGGTACGCTCGCCGGCCGCGAGGTCAGCGCCTACCTGCTCGCCGCGGCGACCGGCTGGGCGTGCGTACCGCCGACGGTGCTGCGCGACGGGCCGCTCGGGCCGGGCGCCTGCCAGCTCTGGATCGACGAACCCGACGACACCGCGCCGCTGCTCGGGTTCGTGCCGGCCGACGAGATACCCGAGGGCTGGTACCGGATCCTGGCCGCGCGCGACACCGACGGCACGCCGTACGTGCTGGCCCACGCCGACGACATGCGGCTGTCCCAGCTCGCCGTGTTCGACGTGGTGGCCAACAACGCCGACCGCAAGGGCGGGCACGTCCTGTCCACAGTGGACGGTTACGTCTACGGCGTCGACCACGGGGTCTGCTTCCACGTGGAAAACAAGCTGCGCACGGTGCTGTGGGGCTGGATCGACGAGCCGCTGCCGGCCGAGGCGGTGGAGGTGCTGGGCAAGCTGCGCGCCGACCTGACCGGTGCGCTCGGCACGGCGCTGCGGGCGCACCTCACCGCCGCCGAGGTCGCCGAGATCGGGGTGCGCATCGACCGGCTGCTGGCCCGCGGACGTTTCCCGGCCCCGAGCGGGGAGTGGCCCGCGGTACCGTGGCCGCCGATCTGACGTTGTGATCACGCGCACCCCGCCCGGCTGTCCGGCGGCGCGTCCCACGATCATCGCTACGCTGGTCGGATGGACTCCTGGCCGACCCCGCCGGTACCCCGCCTGCCCGGCACCGCGCGTCCGCTGGCGCTGTACGACTCCGCCCGCGCCGCCGTCCACCCGGCCGAGCCGGCGGGCACCGCCCGGATGTACGTCTGCGGGATCACCCCCTACGACGCCACCCACCTGGGCCACGCCGCGACCATGATCACGTTCGACCTGATCAACCGGATGTGGCACGACGCCGGCCACCCCGTGTGCTACGTCCAGAACGTCACCGACGTCGACGACCCGCTGCTCGAACGCGCCGCCCGCGACCGGGAGGACTGGGTGGTCCTGGCGATGCGGGAGACCGCGCTGTTCCGCGAGGACATGACCGCGCTGCGGATCATCCCGCCCGAGCACTACGTCGGGGCGGTCGAGTCCATCCCCGACATCGCCGCCGCCGTGTCGCGCCTGCTCGACGACGGCATCGCGTACCGGCTGGCCGACGGCACGGGTGACGTCTACTTCGACGTCGGCGCCGCGCCCCGGTTCGGGTACGAGTCGGGGCTGTCCCGGGAGGAGATGCGGGAGCTGTTCGTCGAGCGCGGCGGTGACCCCGACCGGGCCGGCAAGCGCGACCCGCTGGACCCGCTGCTGTGGCGGGGCAGCCGCGACGGCGAGCCGTCCTGGCCTGGCGGCGACCTGGGTCCCGGCCGCCCCGGCTGGCACATCGAGTGCGCGGCGATCGCGTTGGCGCTGCTCGGGGACCGGCTGGACGTCCAGGGTGGCGGCAACGACCTGCTCTTCCCCCACCACGAGATGTCCGCCGCCCATGCGGAGGTGCTCACCGGCCGGTGGCCGTTCGCCGAGCACTACGTGCATGCGGGAATGATCGGGCTCAACGGGGAGAAGATGAGCAAGAGCAAGGGCAACCTGGTGTTCGTCTCGCGCCTGCGCGCCGACCGGGTCGACCTGATGGCGGTGCGGCTGGCGCTGCTGGCCGACCACTACCGCACCGACCGGCAGTGGACCGACGACCTGCGCAAGGCGGGGGAGGGGCGGCTCGCGCACTGGCGCGCGGCCGCCGCCGCGCCGGCCGGCCCGCCTGGTGCTCCGGTCCTGGCCGCGGTCCGGGAGCGGCTCGCCGCCGACCTGGACACCGCGGGCGCGCTGCGGGCCGTGGACGCCTGGGCCGACGAGACCCTGGCGGGCGGGGGTACCGACGCCGGCGCGCCGGCCCTGGTCAGCGCCACGGTCGACGCCCTGCTGGGGGTACGCCTCTAGCGCCCCTCGGTGCGCTGGTGCCGGTGGTGGTCCAGGTGGGCCTCCAAGTGCTCGGGCGGTACCGGCCGCGCGCGACAACCCGGATGGCTGACCGTCAACTTACCCCAGGGCCAAGCCGGACTCCTCGTCCGTCAGCGCCGGGCGTTCGGCCGGGATCCGGTACTCCTCGGTCAGCGCGGTCACCGGGCCGGGCCAGGTGGCCACGGCCACCTCGATCGGCCGGCGCCGCTCGTCGTAGGCGACGTGCAGCAGGTGCAGCACCGGCGTGTCCGGTCGGATGGCCAGCAGCTCGGCCTCCTCGCGGGTGGGCAGGCGCGCGGTCACCTGGTCGGTCGCGGTGGCGTACCGGTGGCCGGTGACCTCCTCCACCTCCTGGTACAGCGGCCGGCCGAACGCCTCCATCCGCTCCAACGAGGTACCGGCCGTCTCGGTGGGCTTGAACCACGAGGCGCCGACCTCGACGACCGCGTCCTGGGTCCGGACCAGGTGCCGGCGGACCACCAGCTCCACGCCGGGGGAGACGCCGTACGCGTCGGCGATCTCGGCCGGCGCGGGCGCCCGGCCCACCTCGGTGAGCTGTTGCCGGTACCGGGCGGCGAGGTCGGCGTGGTACCCGCGCTGGCTGCCGTACCGCCCCCGGGACAGCCGGTTGAGCTTGCGGCGGGTGCCGCGCACGTAGGTCCCCGAGCCGGGCTTGGTGATCAGCAGGCCCTCCACCCGCAGTGCGTCGATGGTGCGCTGCACGGTCTGCTTGGCCACGCCGTACTGCTGGGCGATCGCCGGGATGGACGGCAGCCGCTCGCCCGGGCCCCAGTCCCCGCGCCGGATCTGGGCCCGGAGCTGGGCGGCGATCTGCCGGTGCGGGTGCTCGGCCGCGCCTGGGTTGATCTCCATGCCGTGACTATAACCTAGCCTCCTAGGACGGCGTAGCGGGCGTGACAACACTGCTCTACCTATATAGCGGGTGGTGGTGGTGTTGCCCGTACTGGCGGCCGCGCTGGGCCTGCTCGGCGGCGCCCGGCCGCCTCGCCGCCTCGCCCTAGCCGCGTCGCGACACGGGCGGGTCGCCCGGCTACCAGCTCCCGGCCGTCGGGCCGCCGGAGCCGCCGCGCCGGCGCAGGTACTTCTCGAACTCCTGGGCGATCTCGTCGCCGGACAGCGGGGTCAGCCCCTCGTCGCCGACCCGCTCCTCCAGCTCCCGGACGTACTCGGCGAGCTCGGCGTCCTGGTCGGCGGCGGTGCGCAGCCGCTCCTCCCACTCGGCGGACTCCTCGGCCAGATCCATCATCGGTACCGGCAGGTCCAGCACGTCCTCGACCCGGTGCAGCAGGGCGAGGGTGGCCTTGGGGCAGGGCGGGTTGTTGGCGTAGTGCGGCACGTGCACCCAGAACGACACGGCGTCCAGCTCGGCCCGGGTGGCCGCCTCCTGGAGCACGCCGACGATGCCGGTCGGCCCGTCGTACCGGGTCGGGGTCAGGCTGAACCGCTGGGCGGCGTCGCGGCTGGACGCGCTGCCGCTGATCGGCAGCGAGCGGGTATACGGAACATCCGCCAGTAGCGCGCCCAACAGGACGATCCGGTGCACATCGAGGCTGTGGCACAGCTCCAGCACCTCACCGCAGAAGGTGCGCCAGCGCATGCTCGGCTCGATCCCGCGAATGAGCAGGACGTCCCGCTCGATGCCGGGGGGAGTGGCGACCGAGAAGCGGGTGGTCGGCCAGTCGATGGACTGGGTCTGCCCCTCGGCCATCGAGACGATCGGCCGGTTGACCTGAAAGTCGTAGAACTCCTCGGGATCCAGCGCAGTGACGGGGCGGGCGGTCCAGACCAGCTCCAGGTGCTCGACGGCGGCCGTGGAGGCGTCCGCGGCGTCGTTCCACCCCTCGAAGGCGGCGATCGCCACGGGATTGCGCAGGACCGGAAGGCCGTCGAACTCCGTCACGTCCCCCAGCCTACGGGTAACCACGACAGACGGCAGTCAACGCCGCCGGCCGCCCGGGGGGCACGCCATCAGGTGAGGCGGGCCCGGTACCCGACCGGCTAGCCTGTGCTACGTGTCGAATTCGTTGCTCACCGCGCTCGCCGACCGGGTACTCGTCGCCGATGGGGCGATGGGCACGATGTTGCAGGCGGCCGACCTCGACCTCGACGACTTCGAAGGCCAGGAGGGCTGCAACGAGATCCTCAACGTCACCCGGCCGGATGTGGTCCGGGGCGTGCACGACGCCTACCTGGCGGCCGGGGCCGACTGCGTGGAGACCAACACGTTCGGCGCCAACCTCGGCAACCTCGGCGAGTACGGCATCACCGAGCGGATCCGGGAGCTGTCCGCCGCCGGCGCCCGCCTGGCCCGGGAGGTGGCCGACGGCTGGAGCACGCCCGACCGGCGCCGGTTGGTGCTCGGCTCGGTCGGCCCGGGTACCAAGCTGCCGACGCTGGGCCATGTGCCGTACGCCACGCTGCGCGACGCGTACCGGGAGAACGCGGCCGGCCTGATCGACGGCGGCGCCGACGCGATCATCGTGGAGACCACGCAGGACCTGTTGCAGACCAAGGCCGCCGTGATCGGCGCCAAGCGGGCGATCGCGGCGGCCGGCGTCATGGTGCCGGTGATCGCCCAGGTCACCGTGGAGACCACCGGCACGATGCTGCTCGGCAGCGAGATCGGCGCGGCGCTGACCGCGCTGGAGCCCCTCGGCGTGGACCTGATCGGGCTCAACTGCGCCACCGGGCCGGCCGAGATGAGCGAGCACCTGCGCTACCTCGCCCAACACGCCCGGATTCCGCTGTCGGTGATGCCCAACGCCGGCCTGCCGGAGCTCACCCCGGATGGCGCGGTCTACCCGCTGACCCCCGACGAGCTGGCCGAGGCGCTGCACCGCTTCGTCACCGAGTACGGCGTGAGCCTGGTCGGCGGCTGCTGCGGTACCACTCCGGAGCACATCCGGGCGGTCATGGCGCGGGTCGCCGGCGCCACCCGGGCCGCCCGCGAACCCCGCGTCGAACCCGGCGTAGCCAGCCTCTACCACCACGTGCCGTTCGCCCAGGACGCCAGCGCCCTCATGATCGGCGAGCGGACCAACGCCAACGGCTCCAAGGCGTTCCGCGAGGCGATGCTCGCCGCCGACTTCCAGAAGTGCGTGGCGATCGCGCGTGAGCAGGCCCGCGACGGCTCGCACCTGCTCGACCTGTGCGTCGACTACGTCGGGCGGGACGGCGCGGTCGACATGAGCGAGCTGGCCGGCCGGTTCGCCACGGCGAGCACCCTGCCGATCATGCTGGACTCCACCGAGTCGGCCGTGATCGAGGCCGGGCTGGAACGGCTGGGCGGGCGCTGCGTGGTCAACTCGGTCAACTTCGAGGACGGCGACGGGCCCGGCTCGCGCTACGCCCGGGTGATGCCGATCGTCAAGGAGCACGGCGCCGCCGTGGTCGCGCTCACCATCGACGAGGAGGGCCAGGCGCGTACCCGGGACTGGAAGGTCCGGGTGGCCGCGCGCCTCATCGACGACCTCACCGGCCGGTGGGGCCTGGCGCTGTCGGACATTCTCGTCGACTGCCTCACTTTCCCGATCTCCACCGGGCAGGAGGAGACCCGCCGCGACGCGATCGAGACGATCGAGGCGATCCGGGAGATCTCCCGGCGGTATCCCGGGGTCAACTTCACCCTCGGCATCTCCAACGTGTCGTTCGGGCTCAACCCGGCCGCCCGGCAGGTGCTCAACTCGGTGTTCCTCAACGAGTGCCGCGAGGCCGGGCTGACCAGCGCGATCGTGCACGCCAGCAAGATCTTGCCGATGGCCCGGATCCCGGAGGAGCAGCGCGCGGTCGCCCTCGACATGGTCTACGACCGCCGCCAGCCCGGCTACGACCCGCTGCAGCGGTTCATCGAGCTGTTCGAGGGCGTCGACGCCGCCTCGGCGCGCGCGTCGCGGGCCGAGGAGCTGGCCGCGCTGCCGCTCGACGAGCGGCTCAAGCGCCGGATCATCGACGGCGAGCGCGGCGGGCTGGAGGACGACCTGTCCGCGGCGCTCGTGGACCGGCCGGCTCTGGCGATCATCAACGACATCCTGCTCGACGGCATGAAGGTGGTCGGCGAGCTGTTCGGCTCCGGCCAGATGCAGCTGCCGTTCGTCCTGCAGTCCGCCGAGGTGATGAAGACCGCGGTCGCCTACCTCGAACCGCACATGGAGAAGGCCGACTCCGCCGGCAAGGGCACGATCGTGCTGGCCACGGTCAAGGGCGACGTGCACGACATCGGCAAGAACCTGGTCGACATCATCCTGTCCAACAACGGCTACAGCGTGGTCAACATCGGCATCAAGCAGCCGATCAACGCGATCCTGGAGGCCGCGGAGAACGCCAACGCCGACGCGATCGGGATGTCCGGCCTGCTCGTCAAGAGCACCGTGATCATGAAGGAAAACCTCGAGGAGATGACCACCCGGGGGTACGCGAGCCGGTGGCCGGTCCTGCTCGGCGGCGCGGCGCTGACCCGCGCCTACGTGGAGGACGACCTGCGCTCGCGGTACCCCGGCGAGGTGCACTACGCCCGGGACGCCTTCGAGGGCCTGGCCCTGATGGACAAGGTGATGACCGCCAGGCGCGGCGGTGCCGTCGTGGTCGACGAGGACCGTGAGGCGGCGCTGGCCGCCCGCCGGGCCCGCCGGGAACGGCAACGCGCGATCGTCTCGGCGACCCTCCCGTCCCTGGACGACTCCTCGGTGCGCTCCGACGTGGCGGTCGACGTCGAGATACCGACGCCGCCGTTCTTCGGTACCCGCGTCGTGAAGGGCATCCCGCTGGGCGACTACGCCGCGCTGCTGGACGAGCGGGCCACCTTCCTCGGGCAGTGGGGGCTGCGCGGCTCGCGCGGCGGCTCCGGGCCGTCCTACGAGGAGCTGGTGGAGACCGAGGGCCGGCCCCGGCTACGGTACTGGCTGGACCGGCTGACCGCCGACAAGGTGCTCGAGGCCGCCGTGGTGTACGGGTACTTCCCGGCCTACTCCGACGGCAACACGCTGGTCGTGCTCGACGAGAACGGGCACACGGAGCGGGCCCGGTTCACCTTCCCCCGCCAGCGCCAGGAGCGGCGGCTGTGCCTGGCCGACTTCTTCCGGCCCCGCTCGGCCGGGCTGGACGTGGTCACCTTCCAGCTCGTGACCGTTGGGCAGCCGGTCAGCGAGTACACGGCGAAGCTGTTCGCCGGCAACGCCTACCGCGACTACCTCGAGGTGCACGGGCTGTCCGTGCAGCTCACCGAGGCCCTGGCCGAGTACTGGCACCAGCGCGTGCGCCGGGAGCTGGTCCTGCCGGGCGGCGGTACCGTCGCCGACGACGACCCGGCCGACCTGGCCGGGCTGCTGCGCACCGAGTACCGCGGCTGCCGGTACGCCTTCGGCTACCCCGCCTGCCCCGATCTGGAGGACCGGGCGCCGCTGATCGATCTGCTCGGCAGCGACCGCATCGGGGTACAGCTGTCCGAGGAGTACCAGCTCGAACCGGAGCAGTCCACCGACGCGATCGTCGTGCACCACCCCGAGGCCAGCTACTTCAACGCCAAGTGACGGCTAAACCCGCCCTGAACTGCGGTAATAGGCACACGGGTCGACGCCGGGCCGTCGTCAGGCCGTCTGCAGATTCCGGGTCGTCCCGGAAGGCTTCGTCGATCGCGCGGGCGGGGCAGCAAGCGAGATCAGAAAAGTGGCATGCTCGCCGCATGTCGCCGATCGTTTGGTGGGAGATTGAGACACCTGCGCCCGAGGTCTTCCAGCGTTTCCACGGCGCGATGTGGGGCTGGGTCTTCGAGCCGGCCTTTGTGAACAGCGAGCTTGACGCCGACTACTGGATCATCAAGGTCGGTGACAAGAGCATCGGAGGGCTCCAACGCTCCGCTAGCAACGCCCATCCCCATGCGGGCACCCGACTGTACGTGGAGGTAGCCGATCTTGAGGGTGTTCTCAGGGAGGTCCAGGCCCGCGGCGGTCAGGTGGAGCGTTCCCGTACCGCATTGGGGGGCAATGACCGGTGGTTCGCCACGGCCCTCGATCCGACCGGCGTTTCCTTCGGCATGTGGACGTCACATCCGGCAGCGAAAGTGCCGCGACAAGTGGAACCGATCAGTGCCAGGTAACGCGCTTCCCACGCGGACCGGGCAGAATCTTGGACACCGGCACCCCCTCGAGGAGGCGCCAGCGTCCAAGATCTCGTGGTCGAGCCCCGGCGGCCCGGTGGGCGGCGCTCAGCCTCGGGAGGTGAGGTTCTTCGGGGCGTCGGACGGGTAGACCGGGACGTCCTCACCGGCCCGCCCGGCCGCACCGCCGTCACGGACCAGCGCGTCGCGGATCTCCCGCAGGAGCTGGACCTCCTCCGATGGCGTCTTCGGCGGCGGCTCCTCGCCGCGGCGGCGCCGCTCCTCCAGCTTGTTCACGGGCAGGACGAAGAAGAAGTACAGCACCGCTGCGGTGATCAGGAAGGTGATGACCGCGTTGATGAACGCGCCCCAGTCCAGGGCCTGACCGCCGCCGATGCTGGCCTTGCCGGCGACCTCGCCGCCGCCACTGATCCGTTTGATGATCGGGTTGACGAACGCGCCCGTGAACGCGGTCACCACCGCCGTGAAGGCGACGCCAATCACGATACCGACCGCCAGGTCGATCACGTTGCCGCGCATGATGAAGTCCTTGAAGCCTCTGAGCATCGACCCTCCTCGCCGTGTGCTGCGACCCTACGGCCCCGGCCGCCGGCGCGCATCCCGCGGCCGGCCGTACGGTGGAGATCGCCGCGCGTACCGGGCGCGCGGGTGACGCGGGAGAGGTGCCGACTGGGGACGCCAGGCCTGGCCGGGGTGCTGTTCGACATGGACGGCACGCTGGTCGACAGCGAGAAGGTGTGGGACGTCGGGCTGGTCGAGCTGGCCCAGCGGTACGGCGGCACGCTGTCGGCGGCGGCCCGTACCCGGATGGTCGGCACGAGCATGACCGAGTCGATGACCATCCTGCACGACGACATCGGGCAACCGTGGCGCGATCCGCAGGCGAGCGTCACGTGGCTCGAGGAGCGGATGCGGGACCTGTTCGGCGCGGGGCTGATCTGGCGGCCGGGCGCGGCGGAGCTGCTCGCCGGGCTGCGCGCGGCGGGGGTACCGATGGCGCTGGTCACCGCGACCCGCCGGCACCTGGTCGACGTGGCGCTGGAGACGATCGGCCGGTCCTCCTTCGACGCGGTGGTCGCGGGGGACGAGGTCGACGAGACCAAGCCGCACCCGCTGCCGTACCTGACGGCGGCCGCCCTGCTCGGGGTGGACGTGCGCCGGTGCGTGGCGATCGAGGACTCGCCCACCGGGGTGGCCAGCGCGCTCGCCGCGGGCGCCGTGGTGCTGGCGGTACCCGCCGAGGTCGACCTGTCGACGCTGGCCGGGGTCACGCTCGTGGCCAGCCTCGCCGAGGTGGACCTGCCCTTCCTCGCCCGGCTGGTCGACGGCCGCTGACCCGACGCCAGCCCGGCCTATTCGTCGGCGACCGCGAGCTCCGCCGCGGGTACCCGCTCCGGGAACGGCGGCGGGGTGCCGTCGAAGGCGGGGCACAACGCCTGGTGCGCGCACCACGCGCACAACCGGCTCGGCTTGGGCCGGAAGTCGCGGGCCTCCGTGGCCCGCTCGATCGCGGCCCAGAGCGCCACCAGCGTGCGCTCGAACCGGGCCAGCTCCTCCACATCCGGGGTGTAGTCGCAGATCTCGGCGTCGCGCAGGTAGAGCAGGCGCAGCACGCGGGGGACCACCCCCCGGGTGCGCCACAGCACCAGCGCGTAGAACTTGAGCTGGAACAGGGCCCGCGCCTCGAACGCCTCCCGCGGCGCCCCGCCGGTCTTGTAGTCCACCACCCGCAGGTCGCCGGCCGGCGAGACGTCCAGGCGGTCGATGTAGCCGCGCAGCAGCAGCCGGCCCTCGTCGACCTCCGTGGTCACCAGGCACTCCCGCTCGGCCGGGTCCAGCCGGCGCGGGTCCTCGACCGCGAAGTAGCCGTCCAGCAGCCCGCGGGCCGAGGTCAGGAACTCCTCGGGCGTCCCGCCGTCGGTGAACAGGTCGGCCAGGTGCTCCTGCTCCTCCAGCAACCGCTGCCACTGGGGCTCGACCAGTGCGCCGGCCTGCTCGACCGTGCGCTGCTCCGCCGGCAGGTCGAACAGCCGTTCCAGGACCGCGTGCACCAGCGTCCCGCGGACCTGGTCGGGGCTGGGCTGCTCGGGCAGCCGGTCGATGGTGCGGAACCGGTAGAGCAGGGGACAGGTCTTGAAGTCCGCCGCGCGGGAGGGCGACAGCGACGAACGCGCTGGCTCCTGGGCCTCCTCCGGCGGTGCCGGCTCGGCCAGGACCGGGTCCACCACGACGCCGTCGGTCACCATCGCCCCAACCGCCCCGCCACGTCGCACCGGCGCTCGCTCATGGGTGACAGGTTAGGGCAGGGGTGCGACGGGAATTTCCCGGCGCACGTGCAGTCCGTAGCATCGGCATGATGGAGGAGCAGCGCAGGCCGCCACAGCGGCCGGGCCGGGGCATGGGTATCCCGCTGGGCCGGGTGGCCGGGGTTCCGGTGTTCCTCACCGCCTCGTGGGTGTTCCTCGCCGTGCTCATCACGATCGTCTACCGGGGCTACCTCGGCGTGCGCCGTCCGGAGCTGCCCGGCCCCACGGCCTACCTCGTCGGCGCCGGGCTGGTCCTGTGCCTGCTGCTGTCGGTGCTGCTGCACGAGCTCGGGCACGCGCTGGCCGCCCGCCGGTACGGCATCGGCGTGCGCGGGATCACCCTGGAGCTGCTCGGCGGCTACACCGAACTGGACCGCGACGCGCCCAGCCCCAAGGTCGAGCTGGTGGTCTCGCTCGCCGGCCCGGCCGTGTCCCTCGTCCTCGGCGTGCTGGCCGTCTTCGCCGCGGCCGTCCTGCCCGACCGCACGCTGTTCGAGGAGCTGGCCTTCCAGCTCGCCTTGAGCAACCTCGTGGTCGCCGTGTTCAACGCGCTGCCCGGGCTACCGCTGGACGGCGGGCGGGCGCTGCGCGCGGGCATCTGGGCGGTCAGCCACGACCGGCACCTGGGCGACCGGGTGGCCGGCTGGGTCGGCCGGATCGTCGCGGTGGCCAGTGTCGCGCTCGTCGCGGTCCTGCTCGCCGGACACGTGATCACGCTGTTCGGGGCGATCCTGACCGTCATGGTCGCGCTCACCCTGTGGACCGGCGCCGGTCAGGCCATCCGGGCCGGCCGGCTGGGACCGCGGGTACCGCTGCTCAACGCCCGGCAGCTGGCGCGGCCACTGTTTCCAGTTCCGTCCGGCACCCCGCTGGCCGAGGCGCAGCGCCGCTACGGGGAGGCGGTCGACCCGGCCGACACCCATGAGCCGGTCGTCGCGGTGGTCAACTCCGCCGGGCAGCTCGTCGGCCTGGTCGACGAGATTGCCGCGGCGCAGGTACCCGCCGAGCGCCGGCCGTGGATCACCGTCGACACGGTGGCCCGCAGCCTGGATCCCGGCCGCGTGCTGCCGGCCGAACTGAGCGGGCAGGCGCTGGTCGAGGCGGTCCGGGCCAACCCGAGCAGCGAGTACGTGGTAACCGTGGGCGAGGATGTCCTGGGCGTCCTGCGGGTCGCCGACGTCGTCCACGTACTCGAATCCAGGGGGCCAGCCCGGTGACCGCACCGCCTCCCATCGTCCGGCGCGGACCGTTCCAGCCGGGCGACCGGGTCCAGCTGACCGATCCCAAGGGCCGCATGCACACCCTGGTGCTGACCCCGGGCAAGGCCTTCCACACCCACCGCGGCCAGCTCGACCACGACGACCTGATCGGCCTGCCGGAAGGGTCGGTGGTGAATTCCAGCGGGGGTACCGCCTACCTCGCGCTGCGCCCCCTGCTTTCGGACTACGTGCTGTCCATGCCCCGGGGCGCGCAGGTGATCTACCCGAAGGACGCGGCGCAGATCGTGGCGATGGGCGACGTGTTCCCCGGCGCCCGGGTGCTCGAGGCCGGGGCCGGTTCCGGCGGGCTGACCTGCTGGCTGCTGCGTGCGGTGGGCACCGGCGGCCAGGTCACCTCCTACGAGCTGCGGCCGGACTTCGCCGACATCGCCCGGCGCAACGTCGAGGCGTTCTTCGGCGGCCCGCCGCCCAACTGGGCGCTTCGGGTCTGCGATGTCACGGAATGCGAAGACAGCGCATTTGACCGGATCATTCTGGACATGCTCACGCCCTGGGACGTGCTCGACCTCGTGGCGCGGGCGCTGGTACCCGGCGGGGTCTTCGTCGGGTATGTGGCGACCACGCCCCAGCTCTCCGAACTGGTCGAGGCGCTGCGCGAGCGGGGCGGGTTCACCGAGCCCCGGGCCTGGGAGTCGCTGGTGCGCGACGAGCGCAGCGAGCGGGGGGATCGATGAGCGAGCGCAGCGAGCGGGGGGATCGATGACCCGGACCCCGCCGTTCGGCGAGCTGCCGGCCGTGTTCCCGGACTGGTCGCCGTACCCCGACCTGGAGTCGGCGGCCCGGGCCTACCTGCGCGACCCCGAGGTGGCGATGGAGGCGCTCAACGGGGTGCTGCGCGGGTCCATGGTGCTCGGGTTCGCGCTGGAACGCTTCGTCAACGACGTCAACGGGGTGTGGCAGGAGGTCGTGGTCTGCGACGGCACCCGGCTGATCCTGTGGCACGGCGAGGACGTGCCGCCGGCCGAGGGTCCGCCCGGCGCGATGACCTCGTCGCTGCGGGTGGTACCGCTGTCCGCGGTGACCGAGGTGGGTTGCCGCCGCCGGCTGACCCGCTCCTCGACCGGCCAGCTCCGGGTCGACAGCATCGACGTGTACCTGCTGCTCAGCTCGCTGGACGAGGGCGCCCCGGCGGCCGGCGACGAGGGTGGCCCGGGGGTCCGGCACGACGCGCTGCGGTTCGGCAAGACACTCGACGACGGCGGTTCCGGACAGATCGACCGGCTTGACGAGTTCGCCCGGCTGGTGGCCTCGGTGGTCGGCCGTCCCCTCTGATCCCGCCGTCCGGTGTGACCTGCGTTACGCCGCCGCGTCCTGCTCGGGTGCCGCGTCCGGCCCGGCGATCTCCACCTCGTCGGCGGCGCGCAGCACGTGGATGCACTCGCCCGGGCACTCCCTGGCCGCGTCGATCACGTCCAGCCGCAGGTGGGCCGGGACGTCGACCCGGTTGCCGGGGTCGAGCTGCAGGTCACCGGCACCGTCCTTGACGTAGGCCAGGCCATCGACGTCGAACTCGAAAACCTCGGGAGCGTACTGGACGCAGAGCCCGTCTCCGGTACACAGGTCCTGATCCACCCACACCCGCAGTCCGTCAGCTTCGGCCGCCATGAGTCGACGGTACCGGAGTGGGTGGGATGCGCCGCCGGGGGCGGGGAACTGAAAGCCGTGTCAGCACACGCACTTCCTGGCCTTCACCAGCTAGTGTTAGAGCACGACGTTTAGCCCCCGGGGAGGTGGGACGTGGCACGTAGCGACGACGCGGAGACGCGCGCCGCACGGTGGGAGAAGGAGGCCAACGATCTCTCCACTCAGGTCGCGTTCCTCCAAGAGGAACTCGCACTGGTACGGCGCAAGTTGACCGAGAGCCCGCGACACGTACGCCAGCTGGAGGAGCGGCTCGCCGCCACGCAGGCCCAGCTGGCCCGACTGACCGAGAACAACGAACGGCTGGTCGCCACGCTCAAGGAAGCGCGTGCGCAGATCGTCACGCTCAAGGAGGAGATCGACCGGCTGGCCCAGCCACCCAGCGGGTACGGTATCTTCCTCGCCCGCCACGAAGACGGCACCGTCGACGTGTTCACCGGTGGACGCAAGCTGCGCGTCGCGGTGTCCCCGGCGCTCGATGTCGACGCCCTCCGTCGGGGGCAGGAGGTCCTGCTCAACGACGCCCTCAACATCGTCGACGCGTTCGGGTTCGAGCGGGCCGGCGAAGTGGTCATGCTCAAAGAGGTCCTCGAAGGCGGTGACCGCGCGCTGGTCATCTCGCACGCCGACGAGGAGCGCATCGTCCACCTGGCCGACACGCTGGGCGACGTGCCGCTGCGCGCGGGTGACTCGCTGCTCATCGAGCCGCGTAGCGCCTACGCCTACGAGCGGATCCCCAAGAGCGAGGTGGAGGAGCTGGTCCTGGAGGAGGTGCCCGACGTGGGCTACGCCGACATCGGCGGCCTCGACCGGCAGATCGAGCAGATCCGCGACGCGGTGGAGCTGCCGTTCCTGCACGCCGACCTGTTCCGGGAACACCAGCTGCGCCCGCCCAAGGGCATCCTGCTCTACGGCCCGCCCGGCTGCGGCAAGACGCTGATCGCCAAGGCCGTCGCCAACTCGCTGGCCAAGCAGATGGCCGAGCGCCGCGGCGAGGAGAAGCACACCAGCTACTTCCTCAACATCAAGGGCCCGGAGCTGCTCAACAAGTACGTCGGCGAGACCGAGCGGCACATCCGGCTGATCTTCCAGCGGGCCCGCGAGAAGGCCGGCGAGGGTACCCCGGTCATCGTGTTCTTCGACGAGATGGACTCGGTGTTCCGCACCCGGGGCTCGGGCGTGTCCTCGGACGTGGAGAACACGATCGTCCCGCAGCTGCTGTCCGAGATCGACGGTGTGGAGGGCCTGGAAAACGTCATCGTGATCGGCGCCTCCAACCGCGAGGACATGATCGACCCGGCGATCCTGCGCCCCGGCCGGCTCGACGTGAAGATCAAGATCGAACGGCCGGACGCCGAGGCGGCCAGGGACATCTTCAGCAAGTACATCCTGACCGGGCTGCCGCTGTCGACCGACGACGTGACCGAGCACGGCGGCGACCTCAAGGCCACCGTGGCCGCGATGATCGAGGCCGTGGTGCTGCGGATGTACTCGGAGACCGAGGAGAACCGGTTCCTGGAGGTCACCTACGCCAACGGGGACAAGGAGGTCCTGTACTTCAAGGACTTCAACTCCGGTGCGATGATCCAGAACATCGTCGACCGGGCGAAGAAGATGGCCATCAAGGAGTTCCTGTCCTCCGGGCGTAAGGGTGTGCGGCTGCAGCACCTGCTCGACGCGTGCGTCGACGAGTTCCGGGAGAACGAGGACCTGCCCAACACCACCAACCCCGACGACTGGGCACGGATCTCGGGCAAGAAGGGCGAGCGGATCGTCTACATCCGCACGCTCGTCTCCGGCGGCAAGGGTACCGAGTCGGGCCGGTCGATCGAGACGGCGACCAACACCGGTCAGTACCTGTAGGAATCTGTGGTCAGCGGTGGGTGACGCGACCGGCGTCACCCACCGCTGCCATGTCGGCACGGTGGAGCGGCCACCGGCCGCGGAGCGGGATAGGGTACGGAGATGAGCGTTCGACGGGTGATGGGTACCGAGGTCGAGTACGGCATCTCGGTACCGGGGCAGCCCGGCGCCAACCCGATGGTCACCTCGTCGCAGATCGTCAACGCCTACGGTGCCCGCCCGGAGCTCAACCGGGGTGGCCGGGCCCGGTGGGACTACGAGGAGGAGTCGCCGCTGCGCGACGCGCGCGGCTTCACCTACTCCGGCGCGCTCTACGACCCGTCCGAGGCGCTGGCCGACGAGGATCTCGGCCTGGCCAACGTGATCCTCACCAACGGCGCCCGGCTCTACGTCGACCACGCCCACCCGGAGTACTCCACCCCGGAGGTCACCAACCCGCGCGACCTGGTGCTGTGGGACAAGGCCGGGGAGCGGGTGATGGCCGAGGCGGCCCGCCGCGCGGCCACGATCCCGGGCAGCGCGCCGATCCACCTGTACAAGCACAACACCGACAACAAAGGCGTCAGCTACGGCGCCCACGAGAACTACCTGATGAGGCGGCAGACCCCGTTCGCCGACATCGTGCAGTTCCTCACCCCGTTCTTCGTCACCCGGCAGATCGTGTGCGGCTCCGGGCGGGTCGGCATGGGACAGGACGGCAGCCAGCCCGGCTTCCAGATCTCCCAGCGGGCGGACTTCTTCGAGGTCGAGGTCGGGCTGGAGACCACGCTCAAGCGCCCGATCATCAACACCCGGGACGAGCCGCACGCCGACGCCGACAAGTACCGGCGCCTGCACGTCATCATCGGCGACGCCAACCTGTCGGAGATCTCCACCTACCTCAAGGTCGGCGCCACCGCGCTGATCCTGGAGATGATCGAGGAGAAGGCGCTCACCGCCGACCTGGGCATCGCCGACCCGGTGGGCGAGCTCAAGCACGTCAGCCACGACCCGACCCTCAAGCACCGGGTCAAGCTGCGCGACGGGCGCCGGTTGACCGCGCTGGACATGCAGTGGGCGTTCTTCGAGCGGGCCCGGGCCTTCACCGACCGGCGGGGTACCGACGAGCAGACCGAGGACGTCCTGGGCCGGTGGGAGTCGGTGCTGGACAAGCTTGGCCGCGACCCGATGGAGTGCGCGGGGGAGCTGGACTGGGTGGCCAAGCTGCGGCTGCTGGAGGGCTACCGGGAACGGGAGAACCTCGGCTGGGCCTCGCCGAAGCTGCAACTGGTCGACCTGCAGTACTCCGACGTACGCCCCGAGAAGGGCCTGTACCACCGTCTGGTCGCGCGCGGGGCGATGCAGACGCTGTTCCCGGCCGAGGAGATACGCCGGGCGATGGTGGAGCCGCCGGAGGACACCCGCGCCTACTTCCGGGGCCGTTGCCTGGCCCAGTACGCCTCCGAGGTGGTCGCGGCGAGCTGGGACTCGGTGATCTTCGACGTCGGCCGGGAGTCGCTGGTCCGGGTACCGATGATGGAACCGCTGCGCGGGACCAAGGCGCACGTGGGAGCGCTGTTCGAGCGCTGCCCGAGCGCCAAGGACCTGCTGGAAGCGATTACGTCCAACTGATTGTCGGCCCGGCGAGGTAGGTTTTTCTCACCACGGTTGACAGGAGGCAACGGATGGCTACCCGCGACACTGGCGGCCAGTCGCAGTCCGGCAAGTCCCGCCGCGACGAGGACGTCGACGCCGGCCCGGCCCCCGAGGCGAACCCGGAGGTCGCCGAGCGACACGAGAAGATCAGCGAAGACGTCGACGACCTGCTTGACGAGATCGATTCCGTCCTGGAAGAGAACGCCGAGGAGTTCGTAAGGGGGTACGTCCAGAAGGGCGGGCAGTGAGCCCGTCCGTGAGGTCGGCCCCGATGATCGTCCCGTGCGCGTGCGCGGGATAGTCTTTTCCCGCACTGTTCCAGTTGGGCAGCACACCTGAAGGGGAGCTCGTGTCGGCGGCTCTTGATCCATCCGGGCGTCTTCCGGCGGCGTACACCACGCCGGGCCTCTCCTCGTTCACCGAGTTCCTCGGCCGCGTCGCGCCGGAGCTGCTGCCCGGCCGCCGGCCGCTGCCGCCCGGGATTCGCGCCGACGTCGCCCCGCACGCCACCACCATCGTCGCGCTCACTTGCGCCGAGGGCGTGGTGATGGCCGGCGACCGCCGGGCGACGATGGGCAACCTCATCGCCAACCGGGACATCGAGAAGGTGCACCCCGCCGATGAGTACTCGCTGATCGGCATCGCCGGCACGGCCGGCGTCGGCCTGGAGCTGATGCGCCTCTACCAGGTGGAGCTGGAGCACTACGAGAAGATCGAGGGCACCATGCTCTCGATCGACGGCAAGGCCAACCGGCTGGCCTCAATGATCCGCACCAACCTCCCCGCGGCGCTGCAGGGCCTCGCGGTGATCCCGCTGTTCGCCGGCTTCGACCTCGACGCCACCGACCCGACCAAGGCCGGCCGGATCTTCAGCTTCGACGTGGCCGGCGGGGTCTACGAGGAGCACGGGTACGACGCGATCGGGTCCGGTTCGCTGTTCGCCAAGTCCTCGCTGAAGAAGCGGTACCGGCCGGGGCTCACCCTCGACGAGGCGGCGACGCTGGGCATCGAGGCGCTCTACGACGCCGCCGACGACGACACCGCCACCGGTGGGCCCGACCTGATCCGCAAGATCTATCCCGTGGTGATGACCGCGACCGCCGAGGGCAACCGGCGGCTGACCGACGAGGAGTCGGCGGAGGTTACCGAGGCCGTGGTCACCCGCCGCCAGGAGAACCCGGGCGGCTGACCCACCCGACCGCAGTCCCGCCCGCTGACATCGAGGAGCCCAGCGCCCGTGGCCATGCAGTTCTACGCCCCGCCCGAGCAGATGATGCGGGACCGCTCCGAGTTCGCCCGCAAGGGCATCGCCCGGGGCCGCAGCTCGATCGTGCTCACCTTCGAGCACGGCGTGCTGTTCGTCGCCGAGAACATGACCGCGCTGCACAAGGTGAGCGAGATCTACGACCGGATCGGCTTCGCCGCGGTCGGCCGGTACAACGAGTTCGAAAACCTGCGGGCGGCCGGGATCCGCCTGGCCGACGTGCGGGGGTACTCCTACGACCGGCGCGACGTCACCGGCCGGGCGCTGGCCAACGCCTACGCGCAGACCCTGGGTGCGATCTTCACCGAGCAGCCCAAGCCGTTCGAGGTGGAGATCTGCGTGGCGCAGGTCGGCTTCACCGCCGAGCAGGACGAGCTGTACCGCATCACCTACGACGGCTCGATCCAGGACGAGCCCGGGGTGGTGGTGATGGGCGGGCAGGCCGAGGCCCTGGCCGGCGGGCTGCGCAGCAAGCACCGGGCCGAGGCGTCGTTGACCGAGAGCCTGCACCTGGCCGTGGATTCCCTGGCCAGCGTCGGGGGCGAGGGCGGCCAGCCGCGCACGCTCACCGCCAGCCAGCTGGAGGTCGCGATCCTGGACCGGCGGCGCTCGGGGCGGACCTTCCGACGCATCGTCGGCGCGGCGTTGACGGCGTTGCTGGAGACCCCGGCGACCGAGACCGTCGAGCTGCCGCCCGATCAGGACGCGGTGGTCACCGAGCCCGCTACGGCGCAGCCCGCGCCGGAGGCGCCGGAGCCGGACACCGCGGCCCCGCCGGACGCCGCGGCCCCGCCGGATGCCGAGCCGGAGACACCCGAGGCCTAGCCGGGTCGACAGCGCCGCGCCGGCGGATCGCGATGGGTGACAAACTCGTCGACGCCGCACCCGCGAGTGATCTGCCCGGACCGCCTCAGTACGGCTAGGGTCGATGCATGGACCGGCGCATCTTCGGCCTAGAGACCGAGTACGGAGTCACCTGCACCTATCGCGGCCAACGCCGGCTGTCCCCGGACGAGGTGGCCCGTTACCTGTTCCGGCGGGTGGTGTCGTGGGGGCGTTCCAGCAACGTGTTCCTGCGCAACGGCGCCCGGCTCTACCTCGACGTCGGTTCCCACCCGGAGTACGCCACGCCGGAGTGTGACTCGGTCACCGACCTGGTGGTCCACGACCGCGCGGGGGAGCGGATCCTGGAAGGGCTGCTGGTCGACGCGGAGAAGCGGCTGCACGACGAGGGCATCGCCGGCGAGATCTACCTGTTCAAGAACAACACCGACTCGGCCGGCAACTCGTACGGCTGCCATGAGAACTACCTGGTCTCCCGGCACGGCGAGTTCGGCCGGCTGGCCGACGTGCTGATCCCGTTCCTGGTCACCCGGCAGCTGATCTGCGGGGCGGGCAAGGTGTTGCAGACCCCGCGCGGGGCGGTGTTCTGCCTGTCCCAGCGCGCCGAGCACATCTGGGAGGGCGTGTCCAGCGCGACCACCCGGTCCCGCCCGATCATCAACACCCGCGACGAGCCGCACGCCGACGCCGAGCGGTACCGGCGCCTGCACGTGATCGTCGGCGACTCCAACATGAACGAGGTCACCACGCTGCTCAAGGTGGGCAGCGGGGACATCGTGCTGCGCATGATCGAGGCCGGCGTGGTGATGCGCGACCTGACCCTGGAGAACCCGATCCGGGCCATCCGGGAGGTGTCCCACGACGTCACCGGGCGGCGCAAGGTACGGCTGGCCAACGGCAAGGAGGCCAGCGCGCTGGAGATCCAGCAGGAGTACTTCTCCAAGGCCGCCGACTTCGTCGACCGCCGGGGCGGGGACGCCACCGCCAAGCGCGTGGTCGAGCTGTGGGGCCGGGTGCTGAACGCGGTGGAGACCGGCGACCTGCGCCCGGTCGACCGGGAGATCGACTGGATCACCAAGCTGCGCGTCATCGAGGCGTACCAGCGCAAGAACGACCTGCCGCTGGCCCATCCCCGGATCGCCCAGATGGACCTGGCCTACCACGACCTGCGCCGCAACCGGGGCCTGTACGCGCTGCTGGAGCGGCGCGGCCAGGTCGACCGGGTGGCCAACGACGTGGAGATCTTCGAGGCGAAGGAGACGCCGCCGCAGACCACCCGGGCCCGGCTGCGCGGGGAGTTCATCCGGCACGCCCAGGAGAAGCGGCGCGACTTCACCGTGGACTGGGTCCACCTCAAGCTCAACGACCAGGCCCAGCGCACCGTCCTGTGCAAGGACCCGTTCCGCGCCTACGACGAGCGGGTCGACCGGCTCATCGCGAGCATGTGAGCGACGCCGGCGGCCGGGTGACCGGCCCGCGCTGATCCTGCTCGGCGGCCGGGTGACCGGCGGCCCGCGCCGCGTGTCGGCCAATTTTCGGTCTCGCGTCGGCGGGTCGCGCCGACGCGCCAATGTGGCATGTCTGATTGTCGGCGTTTCGGTTCACCAGCGGGCGCCGCTGCCGATAAGGTGCAGCGTGCAGTATGTGCAGCAGGTATGGACCCGGCCCATCACCGGTCCGCACGGGGTCCGGGCCCTGGCCGCGCTGGCCGGCCGGTTGCTCGGCGCGGCGGCCCCGACCGACCGGGCGGTGGAGTCCGCGCTGGCCACCCTGGCCGAGTTGACCGGGGCCCGCTGGGCCGAGGTGTGTGCCCGTCCGCGCGGCGCGTGGGTGACGGTACCCGGATACCGGTGGCCCGCGGCGTTGCCCCCCGGTGCGGACCGGGCTGACGTCCCGGCTGACATGTGGGCGGCGCTGGACCGGGGCGAGGTGGTCCCGTTCGTCGCCGGACCGGAGCCGGCGCTGGTCGTGCCGCTCGGGCATCCGGGCCGCGCCGACGGTGCCGTCTGGCTCGCCGGTCTGGTGGCCGACTCGGTACCCCACCCTGCCGACCGGGAGTGGCTGTGCGCCGCCGGTACCGTCATCGGCGCGGCCATCGAACGCTGGCTGGTGCACGCCCAGTAGCCACTGCCTCCCGCGGCGCCGGGCCGCCGGCGGCGCTTGGCGTAGGCTGGCGGGACCATGGCCGATGACTCCGCCCCGGACGAGCGTGACGCCAGCGCCTACACCCGCCGCCAGGTCCGCGAGGCGTGGCTGGTCCGGCGCCGGCGCAAGATCCGGGAGGAGATCGAGCGCAACCGGCGCGGCGACTACACCGTGCCGACCTGGGTCCTCGCGCTGATCCTGGTGGCGTTCCTGGCGGGCTGGGCCGCGCTGGTCTTGCTCACCTAGCCAGCGCCGCGGCGTGCCGGCCGGCCGCCGCCGCCGCGAGGAAGTAGGGGTGGTCGGCGTCCAGATCCCGCCCCATCGTGGCCAGCTTGACCGGCAGCGCCCGCAGCGCCTCGTCCAGCCCGCCGGTGGGCACGTGGACCAGGCGGTGCCGCGCGGCCAGCGGCCCGAGCGCCGCGTCGACCGCCGCCGCCAGGTCGGCCGGCAACCCGGCGGGCACGACCAGGTCGGCCGGGGCCAGCGCGACCCGGCCGTAGGCGGTCAGGCTGTGGTGCGAGACGCCGCGGTGGCGCGGCCGCGGGTCGGCTGCGGAGATGCGCAGCGAGCCCACCGGCCGGCCACCGAGGGTGGCCGCGGCGTTGACCGCCTCACCGGCCGCGACCCCGGAGAAGCCCCAGGGGGTACCGGTACCCAGGTTGCCGGGCCCCTGCGCGACCACGGTCACGTCGGCGCGCAGCACGTGCCGGGCGGCCAGCAGTCCACTGTGGACGGTGGCGGCCTCCAGGTCGCCGCCGAACGCCTGCCCCACCGTTACCACGCCGGCCAGATGCCCGGTCAGTGCGTCGAGGGTGCGGGAGAACCAGGCCGGCAGCGCGCCGCCGTCGGTCATCACGTAGGCGACGACCGCGTCGGGCCGGTCCGCCCGGATCCCCGCGAGGATCGCCGGCAGCGCGGAGTGCAGGTCGGCGGTCACCGCCGGCATGCCGCCCAGATCGTCCACTGTGGACAGCAGCGCGTGGTGGGGCGAGGCCGGCTCGTCCACGCTCATTGCGATGACCTGCAGCGGCGTGTACCGGGCCTTGACCGCGTGCCCGTCGGTGCGGCTGGGCGACCCGGGCAGGTCGGCCGGCAGCCGGTCGGGCAGCGCGACGACCAGCGCGTAGCCGCCGGTACCCAGCCCGAGCGCCAGGGCCCCGACGTTGAGCAGGACCCGGTCACCCGGCTCGGGCTCGCCGACCAGGGCCGGATACGCCAACGCCAGTACCGTCTGCTGTCCCACGGTCACGTTCAGTTCGACCGCGCCCCGCCACCGCCGCCGCAGCCCGGTGACCGTACCCTCCCGCCAACGCACCACGGCGCCACGCTACCCGCGCCGCGCGACCGGGACCGGCCAGCGGTGATAGCGTCGGTGAACGTGTCCCGGACCCGCACCGAGCGCCTGGTCAATCTCGTCATCTGCCTGCTGTCGACGCGCCGCTTCCTCACCGCGTCGCAGATCGCCGCGACCGTCCCCGGCTACGAGCACGACGCGGCCGATCCCAAGGACCACGAGGCGTTCCAGCGCAAGTTCGAACGGGACAAGGCCGAGTTGCGCGAGCTCGGGGTACCGCTGGAGACCGGTACCTCCAGCATCCTCGACGCCGAGCCCGGCTACCGCATCGCCCGGCGCGACTACGCCCTGCCGGACATCCCGCTGGCCCCCGACGAGGCGGCCGTCGTGGGCATCGCGGCCCGGCTGTGGCGTCACGCCGGGCTGGCCGCCGCCGCCTCCTCCGGCCTGACCAAGCTGCGCGCCGCCGGCATCGACGTCGACCCGCACGCCACGCTCGGGGTCGAGCCGGTGGTGACCGTCGACCCGGCCTTCGAACCGATGACCGCGGCGGTCCGCGACCGCCGCGCGGTGACCTTCGACTACCGCACGCCCGAGGACGACGCGGCCACCACTCGGCGGCTGCAGCCCTGGGGCGTGGTGTGCTGGCGGGGCCGCTGGTACGTGGTGGGGTACGACCTGGACCGGCGGGCCGAGCGGTGCTTCCGCCTGTCGCGCATCGTCGGCGACGTGCGCCGCACCGGCCGCCGCGACGCGTACACCCCGCCGGAGGTCGACCTGATCAGCTACGTGGCGCACTGGTCCGGGCAGCCGGTCGAGCGCACCGGCCGGGCGACGGTACTCGTCCCGCACGGCCGGGCCGCCGGGGTGCGCCGGTGGGCCGAGGAGATCACCCCCGGTCCTGACGGGGACCGGTTGACGCTGCGGTTCGCCGAGCCGGAGTGGTTCGCCGCCTGGCTGGTCGGCTACGGCGCCGACATTGTGGTGCTGGACCCGCCGGAGGTGCGCGACGCGGTGGTCGCCCGGCTGCGCGAGATCGCCGACGTCTACCGGACCGCGCCGGCCCCGGCCGGCCCCCAGTCGGCCGCGCCGGCCGCCGGGTCCGCGGCGCCCGCCGGGGTGAGCTGATGCCGCCCCCTGCCTCGGCCGACCGGCTGGGCCGGCTGCTCAACCTGGTGCCGTACCTGCTCGCCCGGCCGGGCATCCGGGTCGCCGAGGCGGCCGGCGACCTCGGGGTCACCGAGCGGCAACTGCGCGAGGACCTGGAGCTGCTGTGGGTGTGCGGACTGCCCGGGTACGGGCCGGGTGACCTGATCGACATGGCGTTCGACGGCGACCGGGTGACGGTCACCTACGACGCCGGCATCGACCGGCCGCTACGGCTGACCCCCGACGAGGCCCTGTCGCTGGTCGTGGCGCTGCGGATGCTCGCCGAGACGCCGGGCATGGCCGACCGGGACGCCATTCAGCGCGCCCTCACCAAGATCGAGTCTGCGGCGGGCGGGTTGCCGGCCGCGCCGGTGGTACGGCTGCCCGGCAACGCCGACCGGCTGGCCACCATCCGGGGTGCGGTGGAGCGGCGCAAGGCGTTGCACATCACCTACTACGCGGCCACCCGGGACGAGACCACCGAGCGGGTGGTGGACCCGATGCGGGTCCTGGTCGCCGAGGGGCACGCCTACCTGGAGGCGTGGTGCCGGCGGGCCCAGGCGGTCCGGCTGTTCCGGGTCGACCGGATCGACGGGATGACCGAGCTGGACGAGCCCGCCGCGCCGCCGCCGCAGGCCCACCCGGCCGACCTGAGCGACGGGATCTTCCTGCCCACGCCGGACCAGCCCTTGATCATCCTGCGGGTCGGGCGGGGCGGCCGGTGGATCACCGAGTACTACCCGTGTGAGAAGGTCGTCGAGGAGTCCGCCGGGCACTGGCTGGTCTCGATGCGCGCGTCCGACCTGGGCTGGGCCCGGCGGCTGGTGCTCGGCCTCGGCGCCGAAGTGACCGTCGTGTCCCCGCCGGAGCTGGCCGAGGCGGTGCGCGACCAGGCCCACGTGGCGCTCGCGGCGTACGGTGTGGATCTGGACTAGCCGCGGGGCGCAGCCGGAGTCGGGGTGTGACGGAGGCGAGCACCGCGAGAGGCGTTGGGCGCGGGGCGCAGCCGGAGTCGGGGTGTGACGGAGGCGAGCACCGCGAGAGGCGTTGGCCGCGGGGCGCAGCCGGAGTCGGGGTGTGACGGAGGCGAGCACCGCGAGAGAGGTTAGGGTCTTGCGCATGTGGTGGTGGGTCGCCCTCGGGGTCGCGCTGGTCCCGCTGGTGCTGCTGGTCGTCGTCGCCCTGTCGGTGCTGTCCCGGCTCGCCCGGCTGGCGCGGGCGGCCGCCCGTACCCAGGCGCAGGTCAAGGACGCGCAGGCGGTCCAGGCCGCAGCGGCCCACCTGCAGGAACGCCTGACCAGCCTGGCCGAGCAGGCCGCCGGCATCCAGGAGCATGTCGACGCACGGAAAGGCGTACGGGCCGGAGGTTGACGCGGCCGGCGCGGCCGGGCAACACTTGCGCGGCGCGGTCCGGCGGGGTCCGCCGCCGTGCGGAGAACGTAGGATGGTCTCGTCGCAAACGAGACAGTGAGGTGGCCCCGATGGGTTTTGTCCGGCCGTGGCACATCGCCGTCCTGGTGGTGGTGCTGATCCTGCTGTTCGGCGCGAAGCGCCTACCCGACGCCGCCCGCTCGCTCGGGCGCTCGATGCGCATCCTGAAGGCGGAGACCAAGGGCCTGGCCGAGGACGACGTGGCCGGCAAGGCGGAGGCCCAGAACGGCCGGCAGTCGCTGGAGGGCCAGGTCACGCCGCCGCCGGTCAAGGACCCGGTCGAGCGCGTCCGCGACAACTGAGCGACCGCCGCCGATGAAGATGCTGCCTCGTCGGCGGGGGCCGTCGCAGTTCACACGGGCCGCCGACGGCTCGATGACCCTGCTGGAGCACCTGCAGGAGCTGCGTAGCCGGTTGTTCAAGGCCTCCCTCGGCGTGGCGGCCGGCATGATCATCGGCTGGTTCCTCTCCGGTCCGGTGCTCAACTTCATCACCCAGCCGTACTGCGACCTGATGGCCAAGCGCGGCAAGCCCGTCCTCGGCGAGCCCGGCCAGTGCAACCTGTTGCAGACCGGCCTGACCGACGTCTTCACGCTCAAGCTGCAACTGGCCCTGTGGATCGGGCTGATCTTCGCCGGCCCGGTCTGGCTCTACCAGCTCTGGGCCTTCGTCGCGCCCGGCCTGCACCGGCACGAGCGGCGCTGGGCGTACTGGTTCACCGGCATCGCCGCGCCGCTGTTCGCGACCGGCGCGGTGCTCGCCTACGTGGTGGTTGCCAAGGGCCTGGCGTTCCTGCTCCAGTTCACCCCCAGCAACGTGACCACGGCGCTGGAGGTCAGCGGGTACGTCAAGTTCATCACCAACTTCATGCTGCTCTTCGGGCTGGCCTTCGAGTTCCCGCTGATCGTCGTGCTGTTCAACCTCGCCGGCATCGCCAGCGCCAAGCGGCTGTTGGGCTGGTGGCGGGTGGCGGTGTTCGTCTTCTTCCTGTTCTCCGCGATCACCGTGCCGACCGCCGACCCGTTCGGCATGACCGCGATGGGGCTGTGCCTGAGCGCGCTGTACTTCGGTGCCGTGCTCTTCGCCTACGTCAACGACAAGCGCCGGGCGCGCAAGCACCGCGAGGAGTTCGGCGATATCGGCGACGACGAGGTCTCGCCACTCGAGTACGACGTGGCGCCGGTCGAGCCCGGGCCGCCCGTCGACCGGATCGAGCCGGTGGCCCCGGCGCGCTCGCTCGAGCGCCGTTACGACGACACGACGTAGCCGATGGCGACCGGGCCGGTGGCCGTCCTCGTCAACCCGACCGCCGGGCGCGGCCGGCACCGCGGCACCCTGCCGGCCGTCCTGCGCGCGCTGGGCGCGGCCGGGCGGCCGGTGGAGGTGGTCGCGGCGCAGTCCGGCGCGCAGGCGCTCGCGGCGTGCCGGGCCGCCCTGGACGGCGGGGCGACCGCGCTGGTCGTGGCCGGCGGCGACGGCACCGTGCACCTCGGCCTGCAGGCCGTGGCCGGCACCGAGGTGCCGTTCGGGATCGTGCCGGCCGGCACCGGTAACGACATCGCGGCCAACCTCGGCCGGCCGGTCACGCCACTGGCCGCCGCCGAGGCCGTGGCCGGCGCCCTGCGCGACGACCGGACCCGGCGGGTGGACCTCGGGCGGGTGGAGCTGGCCGACGGGCAGGTGCGGTGGTTCGCCGGGGTACTGGGCGCCGGGTTCGACGCGATCGTCAACGAGCGGGCCAACGGGATGCGCTTCCCGCGCGGCCCGCGCCGGTACGACATGGCGATCATGGCCGAGCTGCTCCGGCTGCGCCCCCGCCCGTACCTGCTGGGGCTGGACGGCGCGGCCAGCCAGGCCGACGCCGTGCTGGTCGCGATCGCCAACACCGCCTGCTACGGCGGCGGGTTCCGGATCTGCCCGGACGCCGACCCCACCGACGGGCTGCTCGACGTCGTGGTGGGCGGCCGGTTCACCCGCACGGGACTGGTGCGGATCCTGCCCCGGGTGCGGCGCGGTACCCATCTCGGGCACCACCTCGTGGCCGCCCACCGGGCCAAGCAGGTGACGCTGGCCGCCGTGGGCATCACCGCCTACGCCGACGGGGAGCGGGTCGGCCCGCTGCCGCTGACGGCCACCTGCGTGCCCGGCGCGCTCACCCTGCTGGACTGAATACGACCCGGGGAGCCGCGCCGCGGCTCCCCGGGTCGGCGGGTTCAGGTGGTCTCGGCGGGCTTGGACTCGATGGTCTTCGGGCCGCCGCCCGACCTGATGTCGATCTTCCTCGGCGGCTGCACCGGCTTGGTCACGTTCTTCACGCGTACCCGCAGCAGGCCCTTGTCCGCCTCGGCCTCGACCTGGTCGGCGGTGACCCCCTCGGGGAGCTGGAACGTGCGCCGGAACGCGCCGTAGCGCAGCTCGCGGACCAGGACCTTGCCCTTGGTCTCCTCGCGGGTGTCGCGGCGCTCGCCGCTGATCGTCAGGCGGCCCTCGGCGACCTCGATGTCGATGTCCCCGATGTCGACCCCGGGCAGCTCGAGCGTGATCACCACGTCCGGCCCCTCGGTGGCCATCTCCACCGCCGGGACGTACTGGTACTGGGCGCTGCCGAAGCTGCGGCGGACCAGGTCGTCAAACTCGTCGTCCAGGCGCGCCAGCGCCGTGAAGGGGTCCCATCGCATGAGTGGCATCGTGACGTCACCTCCGTCAAGTTCCGGTTTCCGGCACTCGCGGTCGGGCGAGCGCCGACGAGGCCCAGATTAGCACTCTCCCTATGCGAGTGCTAGCACGACCGGTCAGCCGCGTAGCAGCGAGAGGACCGAGGCCAGGCCGTTCTCGGTGCCGGGCGGCGCCGCCGGCAGCACGTACGCCCGGCAGCCGGCGACCACCGCCGCCGCGTCGGCGGGCGTGTCGCCGACCATGAGCGTGTGCTCCGGCTCCACGCCCAGCGCCGCGCAGGCCGCCACGAAGATCGCCGGGTCGGGCTTGCAGCGCCCGATCTCGTAGGAGAGCACGTACGCGTCGACGTACGGGGCGAAGCCGAGCGCCTCGACCAGCGGCCGGATGTCGAAGCCGATGTTGCTCACCACGGCGACCGGTACCCCGCGGGCGTGCAGCTCGGCGAGGGTCACCCGGGTGTCCCGGTAGGCCTGCCAGCCGTCGGGGCACAGCAGCCGCTCGTAGAGCGCCTCGGGCAGCCCGGCCACGTCGGTCGGTACCGTCTCGGCCAGGCCCACGTAGGTGGCGCGGTGCGCGTGCTGGTACAGGTCGCGTTCGGCGTACACCTCGGCAAGGTGCGGCGGGACCCGGTACGGCGGGGGTCCGCCGGGCCGCCCGGCGGTGACCAGCCGGTCGGCCAGTGCGGTGGCGGTGGGGCGGTCCAGCTCCCGGCCGCACGCCGTGGCCGCCGCCAGGACCCACGCGACCGGGTCCTCCACCTGCACCAGCGTGCCGTGGAAGTCGAACAGGACCGCCGAGGGCGGTGGCGTACCCGGCGGTCCGTCTGCTCCCACGCCTGGCACGATACCGACCACCGCTGCCGCGACCGGCGGAGGTCGTCGCGGCCACTCCGACGCGTGCGCGGTGCGGTCATGGCCTAGCCTTTGTGCTATGAGCAGCCCCGCCGAGCGGTACGCCACGGCCCGCCGGCGGGCCGCCGGTACGCCGGCGCTCAACGAGTTCGCGGCCGATCTGGGCTTCGAGCTGGACCCGTTCCAGCGCGACGCCTGCGCGGCGCTGGAGCGCGGCAGCGGGGTACTGGTGTGCGCGCCCACCGGCGCCGGCAAGACCGTGGTCGGCGAGTTCGCCGTGCACCTGGCGCTGGCGCAGGGTCGCAAGTGCTTCTACACCACCCCGATCAAGGCGCTGTCCAACCAGAAGTTCCACGACCTGGTGCAGCGCTACGGGCCGGCCCGGGTCGGGCTGCTCACCGGCGACAACGCGATCAACGGCGACGCCGCGGTGGTGGTGATGACCACCGAGGTGCTGCGCAACATGCTCTACGCCGGGTCGACCACGCTGGCCGGGCTCTCCTACGTGGTGATGGACGAGGTGCACTACCTGGCCGACCGGTTCCGCGGCGCGGTGTGGGAAGAGGTGATCATCCACCTGCCGGCGTCGGTCACCCTGGTCTCCCTGTCGGCCACCGTGTCCAACGCCGAGGAGTTCGCCGACTGGCTGGTCACCGTGCGCGGGCACACCGAGGTGGTGGTCAGCGAGCACCGGCCGGTACCGCTGTGGCAGCACATGCTCGTCGGCAAGCGGATGTTCGACCTGTTCCACGACGCCGAAGCGGCGCAGAAGCACGACGTGCACCCGGAGCTGCTGCGCTACACGCGCGAGCTGGCCCGCCGGCTGGACGGCCCCGACGGCCGGTACGGGCGGGGCCGGCCCCGCCGCGGTCCGGTGGCCTACCGCTCCGACGTCGTCGACCGGCTGGACTGGGAGGGCCTGCTGCCGGCGATCCTGTTCATCTTCAGCCGGGCCGGCTGCGACGCGGCGGTCCAGCAGTGCCTGCACGCCGGGCTGCGGCTGACCACGCCCGACGAGCGGCTGGAGATCCGGGCGATCGCCGAGGCACGCACCGCCGACATGCCCACCGAGGACCTCAACGTGCTCGGCTACTGGGAGTGGCTGGACGGCCTGGAGCGCGGCCTCGCGGCGCACCACGCCGGGATGCTGCCGGCGTTCAAGGAGGTCGTCGAGGAGCTGTTCGTGCGGGGACTGGTCAAGGCGGTGTTCGCGACCGAGACCCTCGCGCTCGGCATCAACATGCCGGCCCGGTGCGTGGTGCTGGAACGGCTGGTCAAGTTCAACGGGGAGCAGCACGTCGACCTGACGCCAGGGGAGTACACCCAGCTGACCGGGCGGGCCGGGCGGCGCGGCATCGACGTGGAGGGGCACGCCGTCGTGGTGTGGACCCCGGAGGTGGACCCGCGCCACGTCGCCGGGCTGGCCTCCACCCGGACCTACCCGCTGCGGTCCAGCTTCCGGCCTTCGTACAACATGGCCGTCAACCTGGTCGGGACGGTCGGCGGGGCGGCCGCCCGGGAGCTGCTGGAGTCCTCGTTCGCCCAGTTCCAGGCCGACCGCTCGGTGGTGGGGCTGGCCCGGCAGGTGCAGCGCAACGTGGAGACGATGCGCGCGTACGAGACCGAGATGGCGTGCCACCTCGGCGACTTCGCCGAGTACTTCGACCTCCGGCTGGCCGTCGCCGACCGGGAACGCGCGCAGGCCCGGCGCAACGCCGCCACGCGCAAGGCCGCCGCGGTCTCCTCGATCGAGCGGCTCAGGGTGGGCGACGTGATCCGGGTACCGCACGGGCGCCGGGCCGGCCTCGCGGTCATCCTCGACCCGGGCAGCACCGGGTTCGGCGAGCCCCGGCCGCTGGTGCTCACCGAGGACCGGTGGGCCGGGCGGATCGCGGCCGGCGAGTTCGCCGGGCCGGTCGAGCCGCTGGCGCGGGTCCGGGTACCCCGGCATTTCAACCACCGCTCCCCGGCCGAGCGCCGCGACCTGGCCGCCGCTCTGCGGGCGGCCGGCGTGGACGGGCGGACCGGCCGGCGCGGCGGGCGCCGGGGCGGTGGGGAGGACACCGAGATCGCCCGGTTGCGCCACCTGCTGCGGGTGCACCCGTGCCACGCCTGCCCGGAGCGGGAGGAGCACGCGCGGTGGGCCGAGCGCCGGCACCGCCTGGAGCGCGACACCGAGGTGCTGCGCGGCAAGGTCGAGGGGCGCACGGGGTCCCTGGCCCGGACCTTCGACCATGTCTGCGACCTGCTGCGCCACCGGGGCTACCTCGCGCGGGAGGCCGAGGGGGCGCTGGCGGTGACCGAGGCCGGCCGCATGCTCGGCCGGATCTGGACCGAGGCGGACCTGCTCGTGGCCGAGTGCCTGCGTACCGGGGTGTTCGACGGCCTGACCCCGCCGGAGCTGGCCGCGGTGCTGTCGGTGGTGCTCTACGAGGCGCGCCGGGAGGGGGACGAGCGGAGCGCGCTGCCGCGCGGCGCGGTCAGTGCGGCGGTCACGCGGATCGACGCCACCTGGGCAGCGCTGGAAGCCGACGAGGCCGCGCGGGGGCTGGAGCTGACCCGCGAGCCGGACACCGGGTTCGTCTGGCCGATCTACCGCTGGACCCGGGGTGAGCCGCTGTCCAAGGTGCTCGCCAGCGCCCAGGGGCTCGACGGCGACCTGCCGGCCGGTGACTTCGTCCGGTGGGCACGGCAGGTGGTCGACCTGCTCGGCCAGCTCGCCGAGGCGGCCGGGGTGGCCGGGCCGGTACGGGAGACCGCCCGGGCGGCCATGGACGCGATCAACCGGGGTGTGCTGGCGTACAACGCGGTCGCCTGATCCCAGGGGCTGTATGAGCTTGCGCTCATATGAGCTTAGATTCATACTTGGCGGGTGGATGTCTTCGTCGCGGTTGCCGAGCCCACCCGCCGGGCCATGCTCGACCTGCTGGCCGACCGGGAGCGGCCGGCCGGGGAACTGGTGGACGCCTTCCCCGACCTGACCCAGTCGGCCGTCTCCCGGCACCTGCGGGTGCTGCGCGAGGTCGGCCTGGTCGACGTGCGGGCCCACGCCCAGCGCCGCATCTACACGCTGCGGGCGGAGCGCCTGGCCGAGGTCGACGCCTGGCTGGCCCGCTACCGCCGGTTCTGGGCCGGTCACCTCGACGCCGTGGCAGCCCACCTCACCGACACCGAGGCCCGCCCCGGGCCCGCCCAGGAAGGACCCGACCATGACTGATGACGACCGGCTCGGCACCCTCACCGTCGAGGGCGACCGGGCCACGATGAGGTTCCGCCGCCGGCTGCCACACCCGATCGAGGCGGTCTGGGCGGCGCTCACCGACCCGGCCCGCCGCCGGGCGTGGTTCGGTGGGATGACCATCGATCCACGGGCCGGCGGCCTGGTCGAGTTGATGCCGGAGAACCCTCCGGTGCCGCCCGACGCGAAGCGGGTGACCGGGCGGATCCTCGTCTGGAGCCCACCGGCCCCCGCGGGGGATGCCGGTACCCGTCCGCGGTCGGCCGTCTTCGCGCACGAGTGGCGGCAGCGCATCGTCGACGACGGCACCGTCCGGTACGAGCTGGCCGAGGACGGTGATCACACCGTGCTCACCCTCATCCACGAGGGCCTGTCCGTCCGCAACGCGCAGGGCTTCATCCCAGGGACGCACGCGTTCCTCGACCGGCTGCGGGCCAGCCTCGACCGGGGGCCGATCCCCGACTGGGACACCCGGTACGCCGAGGTGGCTCCCGCATACGGGTAGGGCGCGCACTCATCGGACGACTCGTAGAGCGCTTCCTTGACACCTGACGACGATTTCCCGCACACTCGTGCCCAATGCAGAGAGCGCTCTCTCACAAGGGGCACGTCAGGTGGAACGTACGGTGCACGGCCCCGCCGATCGGGTACGGGTCGCCCGGGTCGTGCTCGCCAACGGGGCGCACCCGGTCAACGGCGGCCTGGTCGAGCTGGACGGCGAGACGTTCTACCAGGTGGCGCATTACGACGCGCTGGCGCCGTTCCTGATGAGCCTGGTCAGCGACTCCGACCACTGGCTGTTCGTGTCCAGCGTTGGCGGGCTGACCGCCGGCCGGCGCAGCCCCGACCACGCGCTTTTCCCGTACTACACCGACGACCGCATCCACGACGGCGGGCACGACACCGGCAGCCGGACCGTCGTGCGGGTCGCCGACCCCGGCGGCAGCCTGCTGTGGGAGCCGTTCTCCGGCCGGTACGCCGGGATGTACCGGGTCTCCCGCAACCTCTACAAGAGCACCGTGGGCAACCAGGTCCGGTTCGAGGAGGTCAACCACGACCTCGGGCTGACCTTCCGGTACTCGTGGCACACCAGCGAGCGGTTCGGCTTCGTGCGGCGGGCGGGCCTGGCCAACCACGCCGGGCGCCCGGTGACCGTGGAGCTGCTCGACGGCGTGCAGAACCTGCTGGCGCCCGGGGTCAGCCGGCTCTTCCAGGAGCGCTACAGCACCCTCGTGGACGGGTACAAGGACAACGAGCTGGATCCGGTGACCGGGATGGCGCTGCTGCGGCTGGCCTCGGTACCGGCGGACTCGGCCGAACCGAGCGAGGCGCTGTCCACCACGACGGTGTGGTCCCACGGCCTGGAGCCGGCCATCCGGCTGCTCTGCGCGGCCCAGCTCGACCGGTTCCGCACCGGCGGGGCGGTCGAGCCGGAGCGGCGGGTGCGCGGCCGGCGCGGCGCGTACCTCCTGGCCACCCGGCTCACCCTGGAGGCCGACGAGACGCGGCACTGGATGATCGTCGCCGAGGTCGACCAGGACGCCGCCGACGTGGTGGCGCTGCGGCACCTGCTGTGCCGGCCCGACGCCGAGCCGGCCGCCGAGGTGGACCGCGACGTGCGGCGGGGGACCGACACGCTGACCGGGATCGTGGCCGCCGCCGACGGGGTACAGGTCAGCGCCGACGCGCTCAGCGGGGTCCGGCACTTCGCCAACACGCTGTTCAACGTGATGCGCGGTGGTGTCCCCGAGGACGGGTACCGGGTGCGCCGCGACGACTTCGCCGGGTACGTCATGGCGGCCGCCACGGGGGTGGCCGCCCGGCACGGCGCGTTCCTCGCCGGGCTGCCCGCGCGGCTGCCCCGCGCCGAGCTGCTCGCCGCGGCCGCGGAGCGCGCGGATCCGGAGCTGGACCGCCTCGCCCGGGAGTACCTGCCGCTGACGTTCAGCCGCCGGCACGGCGACCCCAGCCGGCCGTGGAACGACTTCACCATCGCGGTCAAGGACGCGCAGGGTCGGCGGATCCTCGGGTACCAGGGCAACTGGCGGGACATCTTCCAGAACTGGGAGGCGCTGGCGTACTCCTTCCCCGGCTACGTGGACGGGATGGTGGCGCGGTTCCTCAACGCCTCCACCGCCGACGGGCACAACCCGTACCGGCTGACCCGGGAGGGTTTCGACTGGGAGGTGCTGGACCCGCGCGACCCGTGGTCCCACGTCGGGTACTGGGGCGACCACCAGGTCGTCTACCTGCTCAAGCTGCTGGAGGTGGCGGACCGGTTCCAGCCCGGCGCGATCGGCGCGCTGCTGGACCGGCCGATGTTCACCTACGCCGACGTGCCGTACCGGATCCGCCCGTACGAGGCGCTGGTGGCCGATCCGCGCCACACCATCGAGTTCGACGACACGCTCGACCGGCAGCTGCGCCGCCGGGTCGCCGAGCGGGGCGCCGACGGCGCGCTGCTGCTCGACGCCGACGGGGCGCCGGTGCGGGTGACGCTGGCGGAGAAGCTGCTGCTGGTCGCGCTGGCCCGGCTGGCGACCTACGTGCCCGGGGCCGGCCTGTGGCTCAACACGCAGCGCCCGGAGTGGAACGACGCCAACAACGCGATGGTCGGCTCCGGCGCGTCCATGGTCACCCTGTACTACCTGCGCCGGTACCTGGCCCACTGCGCGCGGCTCTTCGGCGCCGAGGCCGGTGACGTGGCGGTCTCCACCGAGGTGGCCACGTGGTTCCACCGGATGCGGCAGGTGCTGTCGGCGAGCCGGTACCTGCTCACCGGCCCGGTCGGCGACCGGGACCGGCGCCGGGTCCTCGACGCCCTCGGCGGCGCTGCCAGCCACTACCGGGCCGACCTGTATGCGGGCGGGCTGTCCGGCGACCGGGTCGAGCTGTCCCGGGCAGAGCTGGGCGAGTTCTGCGCGGTGGCGCTGCGGCACCTGGACCACTCGATCCGGGCCAACCGCCGCCCCGACGGGCTCTACCACGCGTACAACCTCATCCGGTTCGACGGGGACGGCATCGCCGTGCGGCGCCTGTACGAGATGCTCGAGGGCCAGGTCGCCGTGCTCAGCTCCGGTGCGCTGTCGGCCGCCGCGGCGGTCGCGCTGCTGGACGCGTTGCGGGCCAGCGCCCTGTACCGGCCCGACCTGGACAGCTACCTGCTCTATCCGGACCGGCGGCTGCCCCGGTTCCTGGACAAGAACGTGGTACCGCCGGCCGCGCTGGAGCGCTCGGCCCTGCTCGCCGAGCTGGTCCGCCGCGGGGACCGGCGGATCGTGGTCCGGGACGTGGAGGGCGGCCTGCACTTCAACGCCGGGTTCCGCAACGCCGGGAGGCTGCGTGCGGCCCTGGCCGGGCTGGCCGGCGAGGACCTGGGCGAGCTGGCCGCCGCGGAGACCCCGCTGCTGCTCGACCTCTACGAGGAGGTCTTCGACCACCAGTCGTTCACCGGCCGCTCCGGCGCTTTCTACAAGTACGAGGGCCTGGGCTGCGTGTACTGGCACATGGTGTCCAAGCTGCGCCTGGCGGTGCAGGAACTGCGGGAGGGTGCCGAGGACCTGGACGCGGCGACGGCGGCGCGGCTGACCGCGCGGTACGAGGCGATCCGGGCCGGGCTGGGGGTGCACGCCTCACCGCAGGCGCACGGGGCCATCCCGACCGATCCGTACTCGCACACGCCCGGGTTCGCCGGCGCCCAGCAGCCCGGCATGACCGGACAGGTCAAGGAGGACATCATCAGCCGGCTGGGCGAGCTGGGGCTGACCGTGCGGGGCGGGCGGGTGCGCTTCCGGCGGGACCTGTTCCGGGCCGAGGAGCTGCTGGCCCGGCCGCAGCCGATGCGGTACCGGGACCTGTCCGGCGCCGAACGGGTGATCCCGCTGTCGGCGGGCACGCTCGGGTACACCGCGTGGCAGGTGCCGGTGGTGGTGCACGCGGCCGGGCCGTGCCGGACCGCGGTGACCCGCGCCGACGGTATGGTCACCATCCACGACGGGCTCGACCTGGACCCGACCACCAGTGCGGCGCTGTTCGCCCGGACCGGTGCGGTGACCCGGCTGGACGTGTACCTCGACCTCAGCTAGCGCAGACCGCGTCGACCAGGCGCCGGGTGGGCCCGGCGAGGTTCCATTTCGCCGCGAGGTCCAGCAGCCGGTCGGCGTCGACCGGCTCCGGGGGCAGCGCGCCGGTCAGCTGCGGCAGCACGATGTCGCGGGCCACCCGCACGACCGTCGGCGCGACCGCGAGGTAGTCGGCGGCGGCGACCAGCTTGGCCCGCAGTCCCGGGGCGAAGCCGGCCTGCGGATCCGTGGTGGCGGCGAGGATGCCGTCGAGGCTGCCGTACCGGTCGACCAGGCGGGCGGCGGTCTTCTCGCCGATGCCGGCCACGCCGGGCAGCCCGTCGCTCGGGTCGCCGCGCAGCGCCGCGAAGTCGGCGTACCCGCCGGCCGGCACCCCGTACTTGGCCCGCACCGCGGCGTCGTCGAACACTTCGAGCTTGGCCACGCCCCGCCCGCAGTACAGCAGCCGCACCGGCTTGGCGTCGTCGACGAGCTGGAACAGGTCGCGGTCGCCGGAGGCCACCTCGATCGGGCCGGGGTGCCGAGTGGCGAGGGTACCGAGCACGTCGTCGGCCTCGTACCCGGCCGCGCCCAGCGCCGGGATGCCCAGCGCCGCCAGCATGTCGAGCAGCACCGGGATCTGCGGCACCAGCCCGTCCGGTACCACCTCCTCGGTGCCGCCGCCCGGGGCCAGCCGGTGCGCCTTGTACGAGGGCAGCAGCGCCACCCGCCACGCCGGCCGCCAGTCCGCGTCCAGGGCGCAGATCACCCGGTCCGGCCGGCGGGTGCGTACCAGCGTGGCGAGCATGTCCAGGAACCCGCGCACCGCGTTGACCGCCGTACCGTCCGGGGCCTTTGCGGCGGACTCCGGGATCCCGAAGTAGGCGCGGAAGTACAGGCTCGGCGCGTCGATGAGAAGCAAAGGTCGGTCCACCGACACAGCGTGCCACGAGCCACCCAAACGACCGTTAAGCTTGGGGGGTGAATGTGGACCGTATCCTCCCCACCCCCGAGGCGTACGACCTGCTGGCTCTGACCCGCGAGATCGCCGACCGCGAGCTCGCGCCACGGGCCGCCGACTTCGAGGCGCGCGGCGAGTTCCCCCGCGAGATCCTGCGCATCCTGGGCCGCGCCGGCCTGTTCGGGCTGCCCTACGACGAGGAGTACGGCGGCGGCGGCCAGCCGTACGAGGTGTACCTGCAGGTGCTGGAGGAGGTGGCCGCGCGCTGGCTGGCCGCCGCGGAGGCGATCAGCGTGCACACGCTGTCGTGCTACCCGGTCGCCGCACACGGCACCGACGCGCAGCGCAAGCGCCACCTGCCCGACATGCTGGGCGGCGAGCTGCTCGGCGCCTACTGCCTGTCCGAACCCGCCGGCGGCTCCGACGCCGGTGCGATGACCACCCGGGGGGTCCGCGCCGGTGACGAGTACGTGGTCACCGGCACCAAAGCGTGGATCACCCACGCGCACCACGCGGACTTCTTCAACGTGTTCTGCCGCACCGGCGGCCCGGGCCCGAAGGGCATCTCTTGCCTGCTCGCCGACGCCCGTACCCCGGGAATCGTGCCGCAGCCGCCGGAGCGCACCATGGCCCTGCGCGCCTCGCCGGTGGCGCAGATCGCGTTCGACGACGCCCGGGTCCCGGCCGACCGGCTGATCGGCGAGGAGGGCGCCGGGTTCCGCATCGCCATGCAGGCGCTGGACGCGGGGCGCCTGGGCATCGCCGCGTGCGCGGTCGGGCTGGCCCAGGCCGCCCTGGACTACGCGGTGCGCTACGCCCGCGAGCGCGAACAGTTCGGCCAACCGATCATCGAGTTCCAGGGGCTGGGGTTCCTGCTGGCTGACATGGCCACCGCCGTGTCCGCGGCGCGGGCGCAGACGTTGTGGGCGGCCCGCCTGAAGGACGCCGGCCGGCCCTACAGCCAGGAGGCGGCCAAGGCCAAGCTGTTCGCCACCGACATGGCCATGCGGGTGACCACCGACGCGGTGCAGGTGCTCGGCGGGTACGGCTACGTGGCCGACCATCCGGTGGAGCGGTACATGCGCGAGGCCAAGGTGCTGCAGATCGTCGAGGGCACCAACCAGATCCAGCGCCTGGTCATCGCCCGGCACCTGGCCCGGGGGTGAACCGCTCGGAGGCGTGGCGCGTGAACCCTGCCGCCAGCACCCGCGTAACGTCCGCGAGTAACCGCCCATCCGGGGGTGGACCCGGACGAACCGGCCACCCCGGGGGCAGGTGTAACACCACAGCCGCCTCGTACGCCTCTCAGGTCCCCGCAGTCACACCCTGAGAGCTCCCTCGCGTACGGAGGATTCTTTTGTCACCACGCTCCTGGCTCACCCGTGTGCTCACCGTCGCGGGCGCCGCCGGTGCGGCTGTCCTGCCCTTAGCGGGTACCGCCGCCGCGGGCCCGACCCTGAGCCTGAACCCGGGCCACCGCAACACGACGGCCGCCGAGTTCGGCGACCACAGCTGCGACCAGATCCCCACCAACCTGTCGCTGGTCGGACAGGAAGGCTGGGTCTTCGTCCTGCCGCACAACGACGCCACCTTCGTCAAGCTGACCCTGCAGTTCAAGACCACCGACGGCACCATCGTGACCGTCACCATCCCGGACGCCAGCGACCCGTACCCCGACGGCATCACCACCACCGACGGCACCAGCAAGGCCTGGGTGGTCCTGCCCGCCGGGTGGATCCTGCTGGACGGTTCGGCCGAGCTGAGCGGCCCGACCGAGGCGCAGTTCTTCAACCTCACCCACACCTGCATTGGCCCGTCCGGTTCGCCGTCGCCGAGCCCGAGCGTCTCGTCGAGCGAGTCGAAGTCGCCGAGCTCCAGCCCGTCACCGAGCACCAGTGAGTCCACCGGTGGCGGTGGCGGCGGTGGCGGCGGTGGCGGTGGCGGTGGCGGTGGCGGCACGCCGTCCCCCTCGCCGTCGGCCACCACCAGCGACCCGGTCCCGGTCCCGACCGGTGGGCTGCCGCTGACCGGTACCGCCATCGGCGGCATCGTGCTGACCGGCGCGGCCGCCGTCGGCACCGGTGGCGCCCTGCTGGCGATGCGCCGCCGGCGGGCCGACGGGACACCCGCGGAAGAGGAGACCGAGACGCCCGAGGACGAGGAGACCGGGACGCCCGAGACGACCGAACCCGCGGCAACCGAACCCGCGGCCAAGGACGAGAACGCAGAGGAAGAGAAAGGCGCGGATCCGGCCGGCGCTTGACCCCCGTCGCCGGCTATAGCAGGGGCGGACCGGATCGACCCGGTCCGCCCCTGCTCCTTTCGGGGAGGTCTTACCCCGGCGGGGCCAGACCTCCCCGCCGGGCCGAGGAACGCGGCCACCGGCCGGTGAATGCGCCAGACTCGGCAGGCGTGGTGGACGTGCCGGCGGAGGTGGACCCTCGTCGTGGCCGTCTCCCTGGTCGTGGCCGCCGTTGCGGCCACTCACCGGCATGACGAACGGGCCGGCGCCGTACTCGACATCCGCCAGAGTATTTTTCTCGCGTGGAGGAGATCGACCGGGCGATCGTGTCCGCACTCAGCGCCGACGGCCGGCTCTCGTACACCGACCTGGCCGAGAAGGTGGGGCTGTCGGTGTCCGCGGTGCACCAGCGGGTCCGCCGGCTGGAGCAGCGCGGGGTCATCAAGGGGTACGCGGCCCGCGTGGACTACGAGGCGGTCGGCCTGCCGTTGACCGCGTTCGTGGCGATCCGGCCGATCGACCCGGCGGCCCCCGACGACGCCCCGGAGCGGCTGTCCGGGCTGCCCGAGATCGACTCCTGCTACTCGGTCGCCGGGGAGGACTTCTACCTGCTGCTGGTCCGGGTGAAGAGCCCGGGCGACCTGGAACGGCTGCTGCAGGAGATCCGCACCGCCGCCAACGTGACCACCCGGACCACGGTCGTGCTGTCCACGCCTTACGAGGCGCGGGCGCCGCAGGTCAGCTGACCGGCTGGTTCCATCGGCGGACGACCTGCCGCTCGTGCTCGTACCCGAGGACGGACAGCGTCGCGGTGTCCAGCGCGAGCCGGCCGCCGGCCGCCGGGGGCAGCCCGATCCACCGGGCCGCCAGGACGCGCAGCGCGTGTCCGTGCCCGACCAGCGCCACGTCACCGCCGGCGAGCAGCGGACGGATCCGCGCCAGGACCCGGTCGAGCCGGGTGCCGACCTGCTCCGGCCTCTCGCCCTCGGGGCAGCCGTCGCGCCACAGGTCCCAGCCGGGCCGGGTCTGGCGGATCTGCGGCGTGGTGATGCCCTCGTAGTCGCCGTAGTTCCACTCCACGAGGTCCTCATCGAGCGCCGTCGTGGGTAGGCCGGCCAGCTCCGCGGTGCGGACCGCGCGCTGCCGGGGGCTGGACAGCACCGCGGCCAGGCGCCGGCCGGCCAGGGTCTGGCCGAGCCGCCGGGCCTGCCGTTCCCCCTCCGGGGTCAGCGGTACGTCGGTGTAGGAGGTGTGCCGGCCGGTGGCGCTCCACTCGGTCTGGCCGTGCCTGAGTAGGATGATCTCCGCCACCGGCCTATTGTCCCGGGGCCGCCCGCCGGGCGCTGTCGAAGGTGACCACGGCCTCGGCGATCCGGTCCGGGAACTCCACGTGCGGGTGGTGCCCGGCGCCCTCGACGAGCAGCAGCTCACCGCCGAGCCGGCCCTGGATCCAGCGGGCCTCGGCGGCCGGGTCCGGGAAGTCCACGTCGGCGGTGCCCATGATGGTCAGCACCGGCGTGCGCACGTCACCGAGCCGGGCCTCGGCGGCCCGGTGCGAGGAGCGGAAGTACCCGCGCAGCGCCCCGGTGCGGCCAGGCTCGCGCAGGTTGGCCTTCAACGCGGCCAGGTGTTCCTTGAGGTCGGCCGGCGGGTTCGGCTCCCACTTGGGCCAGTAGGCGAGGGCCAGCGGCCGGGTCAGCCCGGGCAGCAGCAGCACCGCGGCGCCCAGCCGGGTGACGAGGGTGGTCGGCGCGTCGCGCACGAACGGGCCGGCCAGCACGATGCCCCGGACGAGCTCCGGTGCGCCGGCGGCGATGTGGACGGCGGCCGCCGCGCCGATCGAGCACCCGAAGATCAGAGCCGGCCCGGCGTCGAGGTGCCGCAGCAGGGCGACCAGGTCGCGGCCGGTGGGCTCGCTGCCGTAGGCCGGCCAGGGCACCGAGGACTGGCCCATGCCGCGCAGGTCCGGAGTGACCACCCGGTAGCCGGCCGCGACCAGCCGCGGGGTGAGGAAGCGGTACTCGCTGCGCAGGTCGGCCATGGCGGGCACGCATACGACGAGCGGTCCGTCGCCGGTGTCGTCGTACGCGAGCCGACCCTCGGGGAGATCCAGGTATTGCGTGGTAGCCATAGCTGATAAGCTAATGCCATTAGCCAATGACGTCAAGGGGGGAGCGATGTCACCTCGGGCGGGGCTGTCGGCGGAGCGGGTCACCACGCTGGCGCTGGAGCTGGTCGACCGGGAGGGGCTGGACGCGTTGAGCCTGGCCCGGGTGGCCGGTACCGCCGGCGTCGCCACGCCGTCGCTGTACAAGCACGTCGGCGGGCTCGTCGACCTGCGCGACCGGGTGTCGGTACGGGTGGTGGCCGAGCTCACCGAACGGGTCCGGGACGCCGTCGTGGGGGTGGCGGGGGAGGACGCGGTCCGGGCGGTGCTGCGCGAGTACCGCGACTACCTGGTCCGGTACCCGCACCGGGCCGGGCTGCTGGTCAACCCGGCCGCCTCGGAGCCGGCCGCGGAGCTGCTCGACGTGGTCCTCGCCGTGCTGGCCGGGTTCGGGCTGTCCGGGGCCGCGGCGATCCATGCCGCCCGCGGGCTGCGCTCGGCCGTGCACGGGTTCGCCGTGCTCCAGGCCGGCGGCGGGTTCGGCCTGCCAGAGGATCTGGCGGAGAGTTTCCGGCTGCTGTCCGACGCCGTGGTCGTCGCGGTCCGGCAAACATACCTAGCTTCCTAGGATGCCATACAGGATGTGACCTATGCCGCCCAGGATTAGGCCACGAAAGCGACGGGAACCCGATGGGGGAAAGCAACTCGCCCGAACCACGGAAGGGGAGAGCGGTGGGCTTGACCGACAAGGCCCGCAACGAGGCCGAGGAACTCAAGGGCCGGACGAAGGAGTGGGTCGGCGACAAGACCGACAACGAGGACCTTCAGGCCGAGGGCATGGCCGACCAGGCCAAGGCCAACGCCAAGCAGGCCGGCGAGCACGTGAAGGACGCCGCCAAGGACGTTACGGACGAATTCCGCTGACCGCACCACTGGAACCACTGCCAGACGGGCCCCCGAGCAACGTTGCTCGGGGGCCCGTCTGGGCGCCTGGTCAGCTCTCGATCTGCTTGCGCCACCAGCGCACGCCCGACTCGGGCAGGGTGTCGATCGGGTCGTAGTACGGGAACCGCTTGGCCAGCGCGTCGGCCTCGTGCCGCTCGATGGAGGTGCGGTAGTTCTTGGTCCAGTACGAGATGCCGTGCTCGCGGTCGTACTCGGTGACCATGTGCACCCACCGCTTGCCCACGAACGGCACGTCGCACACGATCCGCGGGGTGGCGTACCCGGGCAGGTACCCCATGATGTCGTGCTGCAGGTCCTGGGCCTGCCAGACGGCGACCCGCCAGTGCTCGGCGTTGGGGATCATGTCGCACATGTAGAAGTAGTACGGCAGGATGCCGGCCTCGCCCTGCAGCGCGAAGCACAGGTCGAGCAGGTCGGCGCTGGTGGCGTTGACCCCGCGCATGAGCACGCCCTGGTTGCGCACGTCGCGCACGCCGACCGCCAGCGCGGTCTGGGTGGCGCGCGCGACCAGCGGAGTCAGCGAGTTGGCGTGGTTGACGTGGGTGTGGATGGCGAGGTTGACCCCGCGCCGGGCGGCGGTGCGGGCGACCCGTTCCAGCCCTTCGACGACCTCGGGTTGCAGCCAGTGCTGGGGGAGCCCGACGAGGGCCTTGGTGGCCAGCCGGATGTCGCGGATGGTCTGGATGTCGAGCAGCCGCATGAGGAACGACTCGAGGTGCCGCCACGGCACGTTGGCCACGTCGCCGCCGGAGACCACGACGTCGCGGACCCCGGGGTGGGCGCGCAGGTAGGAGATCATCGCGTCGTACCGGTCGACCGGCTTGAGGGTGAGCTTGAGCTTGTCGACCGTGGGCGTGGAGTTGCCGACGAGGTCCATGCGGGTGCAGTGGCCGCAGTACTGCGGGCAGGTGGACAGCAGCTCGGCGAGCACCTTGGTGGGGTACCGGTGGGTCAGCCCCTCGGCGACCCACATGTCGTGCTCGTGCAACGAGTCGCGGGAGGCGTACGGGTGGGACGGCCAGCTCGGGTGCCGGTCCGACGCCACGGGGATCATGTACCGCCGGACCGGGTCGGCGTAGAACGCCGCGGTATCGGGGATCCGGTCGGGGACCATCGTGTTGAGCATCTGTGGCGGTACCAGCATCGACATCGTGGCCAGCCGGCGCTGGTCGGTGTCGAGGTCGGTGTAGAACTCCTCGCCGACCAGGTCGCCGAGCACGTCCCGGAGCTGGCGGGCGTTCTTGACACAGTGCGCGCGCTGCCACTGGGCCGACTTCCACTGCTCGCGGGTGATGCCCCGCCAGCCCGGGAACCGGGTCCAGTCCGGCTCGACGAGCGGTCGCCGGCGGTACTCGTACGGCTGCCCGGCGATGGGTCCCTCGGCCACTGCTCCTCCCCGTACATCCTTCGTCGTTCAGTGGAGAATACTGGAAAATATCCCGCGAGCACCCTAGAATACCGGAAGTCTTCCCGTAATCTCTCGCGAGAGGGGTGTCGATGACGTCCCCGGTCGGCCTGCATCGCGTGCGCGAACCGCGAGGGGTGCTGCCCCAGGCCGCGGACCGGCTGGACACCTCCCCGGAGATCGGCGACGACGAGGTACGCGTGCGCGTGGAGCGGCTCAACCTCGACGCGGCCAGCTTCCGGCAGCTCGCCACGAAGCACGGCGGGGACGGCGCGGCGGTCCGGGCCGAGGTGCTGGAGATCATCGAGCGCCGGGGCAAGATGCACAACCCGGTGACCGGATCGGGCGGGATGCTGATCGGCACGGTCGACGAGGTCGGGCCGGCCTCGCCGCTCGGGCTCAAGCCGGGGGACCGGGTCGCCACGCTGGTGTCGCTGACCCTGACGCCGCTCGCGGTCACCGACGGGCTGGGCCGTTGGGACGGGCGCGGGGAGCAGGTGCCGTGCGACGGGTACGCGATCCTGTTCGGCCGCTCGATCGCCGCGGTACTCCCGGATGACGTCGACCCGGAGCTGGCCCTGGCGGTGCTCGACGTGTGCGGTGCGCCGGCGTTGACCGCGCGGGTCGTGCGGCGCTACGGCGCGCCGACGGTGGCGGTGCTCGGCGCTGCCGGGAAGAGCGGGTCGCTGGCGCTGGCCGCCGCCCGCCGGACCGGCGCGGCCCGCACCATCGGCGTGGTGCCGCACCAGGCCGAGGCGGACCGGCTCACCGCGGCCGGCCTGGCCGACGTGGTCGCGGTCGCCGACGCGCGCGACCCGGTGGCGCTGGCCGAGCGGGTGGGGCGGGCCGACGTCACGGTGGTCTGCGTCGACGTGCCCGGCGGCGAGCACGGGGCGATCCTGTGCACGGCGGACGGGGGTACCGTCGTGTTCTTCAGCATGGCCACCTCGTTCGCCGCGGCAGCGCTGGGTGCCGAGGGCCTGGCCGCCGACGTGACGATGCTGATCGGCAACGGCTACGTGCCGGGCCACGCCGGGTACGCGTTGGACCTATTCCGCGGTGAGCCGGGTGTGCGCGCTCTGTTCGAGGCCCGGCTCACGGCAGACTGAGCGGCATGACCTCCACCACCCTGTACCGCAACGGCCGGGTGCACAGTCCGGCCGACCCCCAGGCCACCGCCGTGCTTGTCCGCGACGGCGCGATCGCGTGGCTGGGGCCGGACGCCGACGCGCCCGGCGCCGGCGAGACCGTGGACCTGGCGGGCTGCCTGGTCACCCCGGCGTTCGTGGACGCCCACGTGCACACCACGAGTACCGGCATCGCCCTGCTCGGGCTGGACCTGACCGGTACCCGCTCCGCCGGGGAGGTGCTGGAGCGGCTGGGCCGGCACGCGGCGGCGCACCCGGGCGACCGGGTGGTGATCGGGCACGGCTGGGACGAGTCGGGCTGGCCGGTGCGGGAACCGCCCAACGCCGAGGAGCTCGGCCGCGCCGCCGGTGGCCGTCCGGTGTACCTGTCCCGGGTGGACAAGCACTCGGCGATCGTGTCGCCGGCGTTGCTGCGTGACGTGCCGCCGGACCAGCCGGGCCGGGACCCGGCCGGGTGGCTGCGGATGGGCGCGCACCACGCGGTCCGGCGGGTGGCGCTGGAGTCGATCTCGTCGGGGCAGCGGGACGCCGCGCAGCGGGCGGCGTTGCGCCGGGCCGCGTCCCTGGGCATCGCGGCGGTGCACGAGTGCGGCGGGCAGGACATCTCCAGTGAGGACGACTTCACCAGCCTGCTGGCGCTCAGCGGCCGGGGGCTGCCGGAGGTGTACGGCTACTGGGGCGAGTTGGGCGCCGCCGCGAAGGCCCGCGAGCTCGGGGCGGTCGGCGCCGCCGGGGACCTGTTCGCTGACGGGGCGCTGGGGTCGCACACCGCGCAGCTGCGCACCCCGTACACCGACGGCAACGGCACCGGCCACGGGTACCTGTCGGCCGACCAGGTCGCGGCGCATCTGGTGGAGTGCACCGAGCTGGGCATGCAGGGCGGGTTCCACGCGATCGGCGACCGGGCGATCGCGACGGTGCTGGCCGGGTTCGCGATGGCGGCGGCGAGGCTGGGCGTGGAGCGGGTACGGGCCGCGCGGCACCGGGTGGAGCACCTGGAGATCCTCGACAAGCAGCTCATCGCCGGGCTGGTGAGCTTCGGCGTCACGGCCAGCGTGCAGCCGGCCTTCGACCGGCTGTGGGGCGGCGCGGACGGCATGTACGCCCAGCGCCTCGGGGTCACCCGCGCGCTGGCGTCCAACCCGTTGGCGGCGCTGGCCGGGGTCGGGGTACCGCTGGCGTTCGGCTCGGACTCGCCGGTGACCCCGCTGGACCCATGGGGCACGATCCGGGCGGCGATGACCCACCACAACCCGGCGCACCGGGTCGGGTTCCGCGCCGCGCTGGCCGCGCACACCCGCGGCGGCTGGCGCGCGGCCCGCCGCGACGACGAGGGGGTACTGGTGCCGGACGCGCCGGCCACCTTCGCCGTCTGGGACAGCGCCGGGCTGCCGGCGCTGGTGGCCACGCTGCCGGACGAGCCCGAGCCGCCGCTGCCCCGGTGCCGGCGGACGGTGCTGCGCGGCCAGGTGATCTACGACGAGGGCGGGACATGAGGGGGAAGCTGAATCTGGACCCGGCGCGGGTCCGCCGGGCGCGCCAGCTCGCCAGGCGAGCCGGCCGGCCGGTGGTCGACCTCGCGCGCGGCCACACCACGGTGGCCGTGGAGCGGGCGGTGCTGCGGCTGGCCGGGATCACCGGTGCCGACCCGGACGGCATTCCCTGGGTCAACCGGCTGGTCGACGCGGTGGCGGCCGATGTCGGGCTGGGCCACGGGGTGGCGCTGCCGGTGTTCCACGCGCTCGCCACGACCGGCGAGAGCGACCTAACCCGGTTGGCGCAGAAGGCCGCCGCCGGGTCCGTGCGGTTCACGCTGCCCTCCGGCCGCCCCGCGGCGGCCGCGCGCCGCTCGGCCGGCCGGTCCGTCGCCGCCGGGATCAAGCGGATCGACCGGCGCCGGGCCGAGCGGGAGCGGCTGGTCAAGCGGTACGGGGATCCGCGGCAACGCCCCTGGATCTACCTGATCGTGGCGACCGGCGACATCTACGAGGACATCCCGCAGGCGCAGGCCGCCGCGCGCGCCGGCGCCGACGTGATCGCGGTGATCCGCTCGACCGGCCAGTCGCTGCTGGACTACGTGCCCGAAGGCCCCACCCGGGACGGGTTCGCCGGCACCTACGCCACCCAGGAGAACTTCCGGCTGATGCGGGCCGCGCTGGACGAGTCGTCCCGGCAGCTGGGCCGGTACGTGCGGTTGACCAACTATGCCAGCGGGCTGTGCATGCCCGAGATCGCCACGCTCGCCGGCCTGGAACGGCTGGACATGATGCTCAACGACTCCATGTACGGCATCCTGTTCCGCGATATCAACCCCATCCGTACCTTCGTCGACCAGCGCTTCTCCCGGCAGATACACGCCCGGGCCGGGATCATCATCAACACCGGCGAGGACAACTACCTCACCACCGCCGACGCGGTCGAGGCCGCCCACACGGTGACCGTCAGCCAACTGCTCAACGAGTACTTCGCGCACGAGGCGGGCCTCGCCGACTGGCAGCTCGGCCTCGGCCACGCCTTCGAGATCAACCCGGACCTGCCCGAGTCGTTCCGGCTGGAGCTGGCGCACGCGCTACTGGCCCGGGAGCTGTTCCCCGACGCGCCGCTGAAGTGGATGCCACCGACCCGGCACATGACCGGCGACGTGTTCCGCGGCAACCTGCTCGACGGGTTCTTCAACCTGGCCGGCACGCTGACCGGGCAGGGCATCCTGCTGGTCGGGATGATGACCGAGGCGGTGGTCACGCCGTGGCTGTCCGACCGGGACATCGCGCTGCAGAACGTGCGGTACGTGCTGGGCGCGTGCGGCGGGCTGCACGACGACTTCGTCCCCGCGCCGGGCGGGTTCATCCAGCGCCGCGCGCACCAGGTCCTGGAGGAGTCGATCGAGCTGCTGGAACGCATCGGCGACGACGGGCTGTTGAACGCGATCGGCGACGGTACCTTCGGGATCATGAAACGGCCCGCCGACGGCGGCAAGGGCCTGTCCGGCGTGGCCCGCCACGAGCCCGGCTATTACAACCCGGCGACCGAGATCCTGGAGGCCGCATGATCGTCCGCCCGTACGGGGACACCACCGGCGACGGGATGGTGCAGCTGTCGTTCACCCTGCCGGTACCGCACGACAAGCACGCCGAGGGCGCCGCGCTGCAGCTGGCCGGCAAGATGGGCCTGGACCCGGCGATGGTGGTGCACCACAAGGCGATCGGCGAGCGGCACACGTTCTTCGTGGTGTACGGGCGGGTGCACCACCTGGTGGACCTCGCCCAGGTCGAGGTGGTCGAGCGGGAGTTCCCGCTGCTGAGCGCCAAGGAGATCAACGCGCGGATCAAGCAGCGGCTGCGGCGCAAGCTGGTGGTGGTCGGCGCGTGCATCGGCACCGACGCGCACACCGTGGGCATCGACGCGATCCTCAACGTCAAAGGCATCGCGGGGGAGAAGGGCCTGGAGTACTACCGCGAACTGCGGGTGGTCAACCTCGGCGCGCAGGTGCCGGTACCCGACCTGGTGGAGCGGGCCCGCGTGGAGAAGGCCGACGCGGTGCTGGTCTCGCAGGTGGTGACCCAGCGCGACGCGCACCTGCACAACACCCGGGAGATGTCGGCGGCGTTCCGCGAGGCGCTGCCGGCGGCGAGGCGGCCGCTGCTGGTGGTCGGCGGGCCGCGGTTCGACGAGCGGGCGGCGGCCGAGCTGGGCGTGGACCGGATCTTCGGCCGGGGCACCACCCCCCGCGAGGTGGCCAGCTACCTGGTGCATGCGCTGGTACCGGCGTCGGTCGAGCGGAGCGCGGCATGAGCGTCGGGCTGGCGGTGACGCACCGGCGGTACGTGCCATATGCCCATGCGCACTACGGCGGGCACCTGGTCGACGGGGCGTACGTGCTGGGCCTGTTCGGCGACGTGGCCACCGAGGTGTGCATCCGTACCGACGGCGACGAGGGCCTGTTCGCGTCCTACTCGGACGTGCAGTTCCGGGCCCCGGTCCGGGCTGGTGATGTGGTCGAGGTGACCGCCCGGGTGGTGCGGATGGGCAACCGCAGCCGGACGCTGGAGTTCGAGTGCCGGGTGGTGTGCCGGGGCCGCCCGGACGAGAGCGCCTCGGCGGCGGAGGTCCTCGATCCGCCGATCGTCGCGGTGACCGCCACGGGTACCGTCGTGGTCCCGTGAGCGCCGCGGCCGGCCTGCTCGCCGTCGAGTACCCGGCGGCAGCGCTGGCGCTGCTGGGTTCGCGGCTACCGACGGTGCCGTCGATCTCGCGTTAGTGCCGGCGGCAGAGACACGCCAGGGCGACACGCCGAGCCCGGCCGGCAGGATCCGGAAGGCCCATTGCCGCCCCCCGGGTGCGGCGCGTACCGTCATGGGGTCCTACTTCGGGGAGCGGTGGGTCGTCCGTGACGTCCCTCCATCCGCTGGCCGGCGGTGGCCAACCGGTCGCCGCGCTCGGCCAGGTCCAGTGGGTGGGGGTCGGCGGGACGCGCGGACCGTAACCGCGTCGGTGGCTAGGGCAGGGGGTACGCGCGGCCAGTAGACAACGGGCGGCAGCGGGCAGCCAGCTCGCGTCCGGTCGGTCCGAAGGTCGCGGGGGATCGCAGTCTGCCGCCGGTCCGGGAAAGGGCCTGGGAGCGCGGGGCGCGACCTACGGGTCGCGCCCCGATTTCCGTCTCCGGGCCCGGTCCCGTGCCCGCCTTTGCGCCGGGCCGTGGCCGGCTGGTGTCCGCGGTGGCCGCGGATCGCCCGAGGCGACGACGGGTGGCCGCGGGTCCCCCCGGGCGACGACAATGGACCGGCCGATCCGTCCCCCGTCGAGAGGCGACCGAACCCGATGACGACCGCCGAGGTGGCCGCGCAGGAGCAGGCGCCTGCCCCGCCGCCGGTTCCGGCCGCCTTCGCGCCGCTGCCGCGCTGGGCGGCGCTGGCCCTGGCGCCGGCCGCCGGTGGCGTGCTGCTGCTGGCGTTCCCCGGGTTCGGGCTGTGGTGGTGCGCCCCGGTCGGGGTGGCGGCGCTGGCCGTGGCGGTGCGCGGGCGGGGGTTCTGGGCCGGCACCGGCCTGGGCCTGCTGGCCGGGTTGGCGTTCCTGGTGCCGCTGCTGTCCTGGACGCAGATCGTCGGCGGTCTGGCGCCGTGGCTGATCCTGTCCGCCTTCGAGGCCGGGTACCTGGCGGTGGCGGCAGGGGTGGCGGCGTGGTGCAGCCCGCTGGTGGACCGGTACCGGTGGAGCTGGCCGATCCTGACCGGGGTGGTGTGGACGGCCCAGGAGGCAGTGCGGGACCGGTACCCGTTCGGCGGCTTCCCGTGGGGCCGGCTGGCCTTCAGCCAGGCTGACTCGCCGCTGCTCGGGTGGGCCGGGCTGGGTGGAGCACCGCTGGTGACCTTCCTGGTGGCGGTGTCCGGCGGGCTGCTCGCCGCCGCGTTGTGGTCGGTGCGCGGGGCGCCGCGGCGCGCGGCCGCGCTGGTCGGCGGTGCGGCGCTGGTGGTGCTGTCCGGCCTGGCGGTACCGGTCGCCGTGCCGCGCGGGCCGGCGGTGACCGTGGCGATCGTGCAGGGCAACGTGCCACGCCTGGGGCTGGAGTTCAACGCCCAGCGGCGGGCGGTGCTGGACAACCACGTCGACGCGACGCTGGACCTGGCGGCGAAGGTGCGCGCCGGTCAGGCGCCCCGCCCGGACCTGGTCGTCTGGCCGGAGAACGCGAGCGACATCGACCCGTTGATCGCCGAGAACGCCGACGCGCGGGCCCGCATCTCGCAGGCCGCCGACGCGGTCGGGGTACCGATCGTGCTCGGTACCCTGCTCGTCGGGCCGGGTGACCACGTGCGCAACGTGGCGCTGGTGTGGCAGCCCGGCACCGGCCCGGGCGACCGGTACGTCAAGCGGCATCCGGTGCCGTTCGCCGAGTACATGCCGTGGCGCTCGCTGGCCCGGCTGGTCAGCGAACGGGTCGACCTGGTCCGGTCGGACTTCGTGCCCGGCGACCGGCCCGGGGTGCTGCGGGTCGGGCCGGTCGACGTCGGGATCGCGATCTGCTTCGAGGTCGCCTACGACGACCTGGTGCGCGACACGGTCACCGGCGGGGCGCAGCTGTTCGCGGTGCAGACCAACAACGCCGACTTCACCCCCGCCGAGGCCGGCCAGCAGCTGGCCATGGTGCGGCTGCGCGCCGTCGAACACGGCCGCGACGCCATGATGGTGTCCACCGTGGGCATCTCGGCGTTCGTCGATTCGCGCGGGCGGGTCTTCGACGCGACCCGGTTCAACACCCGGGCGGTGGCGATGCGCGCGCTGCATCCCGGCACAACCCGTACCCTGGCCAGTGAGATCGGACCGGCCGCGGAGTATATGCTCGTCGGCCTCGGGGTGCTGGCGCTTGCCGGCGCCGCGCTGCTGCGTATTCGACGGACATCAGACGCACCTCAGGAGGGAATGTGACCGAGGACACCACGGCACCCGCGCACGGGGAGGGCTATCCGGGGGTCGGGCGGGTCCTCGTGGTGATCCCGACGTACAACGAGGCCGACAACGTGGGGCTGATCGTGGAGCGGGTCCGCGCCGCGGTACCCCAGGTGGACATCCTGGTCGCCGACGACAACAGCCCCGACGGCACCGGCGAGATCGCCGACCGGCTGGCCGCCGCCGACGGGCAGGTGCACGTGCTGCACCGGCCGGGCAAGCAGGGCCTGGGCGCGGCCTACGTGGCCGGGTTCGCCTGGGCGCGCGAGCACGGGTACGAGGCGGTCGTGGAGATGGACGCCGACGGCTCGCACGCCCCGGAGCAGCTGCCCCGGCTGCTGGACGCGTTGCGCGACGCCGACGCGGTGATCGGTTCCCGCTACGTGCGCGGCGGCGAGGTGGTCAACTGGCCCAGGCGCCGGCTGTGGCTGTCCCAGGGGGCGAGCCTGTACACCCGGCTCTGCCTCGGGGTGCCGTACCGGGACAACACCGCCGGGTACCGCGCCTACCGGATGCCGGTACTGGAGAAGATCGAGATCGACTCGGTCTCCTCGCAGGGCTACTGCTTCCAGATCGACCTGACCTGGCGGGCGCACAAGTGCGGGTTCCGGGTGGTCGAGGTGCCGATCACCTTCGCCGACCGGGAACGCGGCGCCAGCAAGATGAGTTCCAGGATCGTGCGGGAAGCGCTGTGGCGGGTCGGCGTGTGGGGAACGCGGGCGCGGCTGGAGGCGTTGGGTCACGTATTCGGCGGCAAGCGCCGCTGAGGCGTCCACACGGGAGGCGGCCATGCCACGGCGAATGGGCCTGATCGGGATCGGCGTGCTGGTGACCGCCGTCCTGGAGATCGCGCTGCTGGTCCTGATCGCGCGCCAGATCGGGGTGCCGCTGACCGTGCTGCTCGTGCTCGCCACCAGCCTGCTGGGCGGGTGGCGGCTGCGCCGGGAGGGCAGCCGGGCCTGGCGGGCGCTGCGGGAAGCGTCGGCGGCGGGTCGCCCGGTCGGCGCCGAGGTGAGCGACGGCCTGGTCGGGCTGCTCAGCGCGCTGCTGCTGGGGGTACCCGGATTCCTGACCGACGCGCTCGGGCTGGCCCTGCTGGCGCCGCCGCTGCGCCGGGGCGCCCGGGCGGGGGTACGGCGGCTGACCGAGCGGCGGGTGTCCTCCGCGGTGGCCGGTGACCTGTTCGGTCCGCGGCAGGTCCGGGTGAAGGTGCGCCGGAGCGCGCCGGCCGACACCGGCGAGCCGATCGAAGGCGAGATCGTGGACTCCTGACCACCCCACGGAAGACGCCTGGAACACGCAGATATCGAAGCCTTACGATCTCGTGAGGCTCTGCCGCGTGCTCTAGGGAGGCAAGAAGTGACACCCGTCTTGCGTGGGCTCCTGGTGACCGTTGCCGTCACGGCGGCCGCCGTCGGCGCCGCACCGGCCGCGCATGCCGACCCGGACGTGCTGCTGTCGCGGGGACACCCGGCGACCGCCTCCAGCGAGGCCGGACCGGCCCAGGTGGCGGGCGCGGCGGTCGACGGCAACCCGGGCACCGCGTGGCGCAGCCGGGGCGGCCCGATCCAGTGGATCTCCGTCGACCTCGGTGCGTCGTCCACCGTCAACCGGGTGAGCCTGCGCTGGCTGGGCGGCTGCGCCCGCGCGTACCAGGTGCAGACCTCGCCCGAGGGGGTGTGGTGGACGACGGTGTTCGCCACGACCGCCGGGCGCGGCGGGCGGGAGGATCTCGCGGTCACCGGCTTCGGCCGGTTCGTCCGGGTGTACGCCACGGCGCCGTGCGCCCACGCGCGACGCTACGCCCTGGCCGAGTTCGAGGTCTTCGGCGTCAGCGGCGTGGTCGACCCGGTACCGCCGACGCCGCCGGTGGACCTGCGCGTCACGGCGGTCACCGCGACCAGCGCCACGCTGGCCTGGAGCCCCGCCACCGATGCGGTCGGCGTGACCGCGTACGACGTCTACCAGCAGGGCCAGCTGGTCAAGTCGGTGGACGCGAACACCCTGACCACGAACGTGACCCGGCTGTCCCCGCTGACCACGTACGCCTTCTACGTCAACGCGCGCGACGCCGCCGGGAACGTGTCGCAGGCGAGCAACACGGCGACCGCGACGACGGCGGCGCCGGTGGTCGACGCCGGAGCGCCGACCGCGCCGGCCAGCGTCCGGGTCACCGCGGTGACCGCCAACAGCATCGCGCTGGCCTGGGACGCGTCCACCGACGACGTGGCGGTCGTGGGCTACACCGTCCTCAGCGGTACCACCGTGGTGGCGACCGCGACGACCACCACCGCCACCGTGGCCGGCCTGGCGCCCGAGACGCCGTACACGTTCACCGTCGTCGCCTCCGATGCCGCCCGCCACGTGTCGCCCCCGGGCGGCCCGGTCACCGCGACGACGCGGTCCGGCCACGACCCGATCGGGCAGGTCAGCCCGATCGCCCCGGACACCGACGTGCCGTGGGGGCTGGCGTTCCTGCCCGACGGCTCGGCGCTGCTGGCCGAACGGGACACCCACGACGTGGTGCGGGTCAGCCCGACCGGCCAGAAGACCGTCGTGGGTACCGTGCCGGGCGTCTCCGGTACCGACGGCGAGGGTGGGCTGCTCGGGCTGGCGCTCGCCCGGGACTTCGCGAACGACCCGTGGGTGTACCTGTTCCACACCACCGCCACCGACAACCGCATCGTGCGGATCCGCTACGCCGGCGGCGTCCTCGACCTGGCTACCGAGCAGGTGCTGCTGTCCGGGATCGCGCGCAACAAGTTCCACAACGGCGGGCGGTTGCGCTTCGGGCCGGACGGCAAGCTCTACGCCGGTACCGGCGACGCGCAGAACGGTGCCAACGCGCAGAACCTGAACTCGCTCAACGGAAAGATCCTGCGCCTGAACCCCGACGGCAGCGTGCCCCGGGACAACCCGTTCCCCGGCAAGTACGTGTGGAGCTACGGGCACCGCAACATCGAAGGCCTGGCGTTCGACTCGGCCGGCCGGCTCTGGGAGGCCGAGCTGGGCAACTCGATCATGGACGAGCTGAACCTGGTCCGCGAGGGCGCCAACCACGGCTGGCCGGCTTGTGAAGGCACCGCGGGCAGCTGCGCCGAACCCACCTTCGTGGCCCCGGTCCAGACGTGGTCGGTGGCCGACGCGTCACCCAGCGGCCTGGCGATCGTCGACGACACGCTGTACATGGCGGCGTTGCGCGGTACCCGGCTGTGGACCATGAAGATCACCTGCGCCACCACGACCGCGCCGGTGGCGTACTTCACCGGCACGTACGGGCGGCTGCGTACCGTCGAGGCCAGCCCGGACGGGGATCTGTGGCTGGCCACGAGCAACGGCGGCGACAAGGACAGCGTGCCGAACAACAGCAGCAACGTGCTCCTGCACGTGGCCCTCGGCGGGGACTGACCGGCGTGGACACAGCAGGCCGCCGGCCGGATCGATGTCCGGCCGGCGGCCTCGGGTCTGTCGGGGGGCAGCGGTCAGGCGCGGCCCCGGCGGGCGCGTACCTCCTCCAACCGCTCGGCGAGGATGTCCTCCAGCTCGGCGATGGAGCGCCGCTCCAGAAGCATGTCCCAGTGGGTGCGCGGAGGCTTGGCCTTCTTCTGCTCGGGCTCGCTGCCGTCGACCAGCCGCGCGACCGTGCCGTCGAACTTGCACTCCCAGGTCATCGGGACCTCGGCGTCGACGGCGAAGGGGACCTCGAACTGGTGGCCCCTGGCGCAGAGGTACTCGCGGGTCTGTCGCGGAGCCAGCTCGGTGTTGCGGTCGGACTCGTAGCTGACGGCTCCGAGGCGGCTTCCGCGCAGCATGCGCTCGCCCATGATCGGCTTTCCCCTCCGGGTGCGTGGTTGGTTCTTGGGTGTAACGAGGTGATCGGCCTGACGATTCCCCGCTGTGGTTCGGTCGGTCCGCCTCGTTGCCTGTTTCGAGGGTAGCCGGGGTTTCGCGAAGCGACCGCCCCCGGTGGAAAGCCACGGGGACGGGTACTAGCTTGCGTGATGCAACTGAGCTTCCCGGGCGTCCTGCTCGGGCGCCCGGGTGAGTCGCGCCACCGCGGCGGTGAGGACGGCCACCTGCGCGGCCAGCGCCTGCACCTGGCTCGTGGCGGTGGCCAACTCGGCGCGGACCCCGGCCAGTTCCGCCCGGGTCCCGGCGAGGTCGGCGCGCAGCGTGGCGCTCCGTTCGGCGAGGTCGTCGCGTTCGGTGCCGAGCCGCTGCGCCTGCGCCCGGACCCGGTCCAGCTCGGTACCGGCGGCGTCGCGTTCCCAGCGCAGTTGGTCGGCTTCCCGACGCGCCGTGTCGGCGGCCCGCCGGGCGTCGGCGAGCTGGTCGGACAGTTCGCCGCGTTCGCGGGTCAGCGTGGCGCGTTCGCGGATCAGCTCGCCGCGTTGCTCGGTCAGCTCGGCCAGGCGGGTGCGCAGGTCGTCGCGCTCGCGGGTGGCGTCGGCCAGCCGGACGACCTGGGCGTCGCGGTCGGCGGTGATCGCCGCCACCGTGGCCCGGGCGTCGTCGCGCTCGCCGAGGACCGTCGCGTGCTCCTCGCGTACCCCCTGAAGCTCTTCGGCCAGCCGATCCCGGGCGGCCTGGGCCTGCTCGCGCAGGGTGACCTCGGCGGCGGCCGCAGCGCGCGCCTCGTCGCGGTCCCACGTCGCGGCGGTGAGCCGGTCGCGCAGGGCCGCGGCCTCGGCGCGGGCGGCCTGGGCCTCCTGCCGTTCCTCGTCGCGTTCGGCGTGGGCCGCTGCCGTCTGCGCCGCGGCCTCCGCCCGCACGGCGGCGACCTGCCGTTCCACCCCGGCCGGGCTGAGCTCGGCGTGCAGCGCGTCGGCCAGCGTCGCGGCGGTCAGCTCCAGCCGCTCGACCAGCTCCCAGGTGCGGGCCACCTGGCCGCCCAGGCCGGGGGAGTTGCGCTCGCGCATCCGGCTGTTGCGGGCGGCCCGGCGGCAGGCCCCGTCGTTGTCGCGGCAGTACCGGAAGGGCCGGCCGGCGCCGTCGCGCTGCGGTACCGGCCGTCCACAGTGGACGCAGGCGCGGACCTCGGCGGCGGGGGCGCTCACGGCGGTCAAGCGTAGGGCGGCCGGCGGCGTGCGCGTGGGAGGCGCGCCGCCCCCTCCGCGCGATCTTGGAGTTGGGTCGTCGACAAGGCCGGGCGAGGTGCACCCTACCGGGCACCAGAAGTCCAAGATCGGCGGGGTCAGGTGGGGTGGACCGGATCGAGCAGCGCCAGGTCGGCCGCCGACAGCCGCAGCGCGCCGGCGGCCACGTTGTCGACCAGGTGGTCCGGGTCGCCGGTACCGGGGATGGCCAGCACGTGCGGCCCCCGGTGCAGCGTCCAGGCGAGCCGGACCTGGGCGGGGGTCGCGCCGTGCCGGCGGGCGACGGTGAGCACGGCGTCGGTATCCCCACCGGCGACGCCGCCGGCCTCCCGCCGGGCACCGGCGATCGCGAAGAACGGGACGAACGCCACCCCCTGCTCGCCGCACAGGCGCAGGAAGTCATCGGTCTCGCGCCGGTGGTCGAGGCCGTACGGGTTCTGCACGCACACCACCGGCGCCAGCTGCTGCGCCTGGGCGAGGTGCGGCGCGCGGACGTTGGAGATGCCCAGGTGCCGGATCAACCCGGCGGCGCGCAGCTCGGCCAGCGCGCCAAAGTGTTCCGCAATCGAGTCGAGCCCGTGCTGGCGCAGGTTGACCACGTCGAGGTGGTCGCGGCCGAGCTGGCGCAGGTTCTCCTCGACCTGGCCGCGGAGCTGGTCCGGCCGGGCCAGCGGCAGCCAGGTGCCGGAGGGATCCCGGCCGGGGCCGACCTTGGTGACGATGACCAGGTCGTCGGGGTAGGGGGACAGGGTCCGGTTGATCAGCTCGTTGGCCGAGCGCAGCGCGGAGAAGTAGAACGCGGCGGTGTCGATGTGGTTGACGCCCAGCTCGACGGCGCGGCGCAGCACGGTGATCGCCCGGTCGCGGTCGCTCGGGGTGCCGTCGGGGTTGGCGGTCAGGCGCATCGCGCCGAAGCCCATCCGGTTGACCGTCAGGTCACCCAGCGTCCAGGTGCCCGCGCTGGCCGCGGTCACCCCTTCCCGGTACGTGGCGATGGATGCCTCCCTGCAAGATCTGGACACGGCCTCGGTCACGGTCGTCCCCACGCACCATTGTCCCGTCCACGTGAAGCTGCTTGCTCGGCATAGCGGCTGACCTGGGCAGAGCAGATTGAGCCGGACATGCAGATACCCGCGGTGTCCGGCTGGGTCTGCTTCGCGCGCCATTTCTTTGCCTGCCTGTCCGGTTGGATCTGCCTCCCGTTCGTCGGCGAGCGCGCGTAGGAACCGCTTGAGGTCCGGGCTGACCGGGTCGGTCAGCGTCGGCGCGGCGGTGGTCTTGCGGGCCGTAGCCATCACCGCACCTCCTCGGCGCCGTTGGCGGTGGTGTCGCCGACCAGGCGCAGCCGTGCGGCTGCGCTGGCGTACTCGCCCGGGTCGCGGGCGAACCGGGCGCCCGAGGCGGGCTGCTGGGCGGGGTGGTGGGGCCGGGCTGTTCTCGGTGGCGCGGCCCAGGATCGAGGCGATCTTCGTCACCCAGACGACGTCGACCTCCAAAAGGCTTTTCCGCAGGCGGTGTTGACCGCCTCGTCGCCGTAGCGGCGGGCCAGCCCGAGCCGGGGGAGCAGATTCAACCGGACGGAAGACCGAAGCTACTCAACTCCAGCCGGACGAGAGCAGCGCCGCGTGGACAGGACAACCATGCTTATCGGATTACTGTTACCGGCAATTCGATAACTGGCATTCCTAGGTCGCCGCACATAACTGTCATTATGTGCGGCACTCGTGGGCAGGGCGGCGTCGGCCATCATGACCGGTGAAGGTGATGTTCGCGGGGAGACGTCTGGATGCGCTACGGATTCATCTGGCCTTCCTCGACGGTCAACCTCCCGAACCCGGTGGAGACCCAGCGGGCCAGCGCAACGGGTTGTGCGCCGCCGCCGTGCCGGGCGTGCGGTGGCTGGTCGCCGGGCTGCACACCGGCGAGGTACCGCTGGTCGTCGAGTGGCACGACGCCGGCGGCGATGAGCTTCCGTCTCGCCATCAGCGTGGGCGAAGCTGATCGACTTCGAGACGACCCTCCGAACGCGGTCGAGGAACTGGCCCGGCAGCGGGACGAACGTCAGCGCAGCTGAGCGCCACCACCACCATCGAGCGACCTCACGGGCCCCAGCACCCTTCGACCAACGCCTGAGGATCTTCTCCAACCGCAGCTTCTCCCGGGTCTGCTCGCGGACCAGGCTGCGCCGGTAGCGGGTCACGTCCCGAAGCCGGCGGATCGGCTTGGGGTGCACCAGACTGGGCCGGCACATCCCACGCTCGACCACCTTGGCCAACCACACCGCATCCAGCTTGTCGGTCTTCGGCCGGCCGGGCACGTTCTTGACATGCTTGGCATTGAGCAGCCAGCAGGTGAACCCCTCGGCCTCCAGCAGATAGAACACCGGCTTCCAGTAGTCGGAGGTGGCCTCCATCGCCACCAGCTCCACCTGTTGGCAGCGCAGCCAGTCCGCCAGCGCCAGCAACGCCGGCGTCACCGCGGCGTACTCGCGCACCTCCTGCACCCGCCGGCCGGGCCTGGTCTCGTGTGGTACCCGCACACACACCACCAGCCCGGCCTTGCCGATGTCGACCGCGCACACCCGTGCAACCAGCTCCACCGGCTCCTCGGTCAGCTCCTCCATCGCACCGCCTACCTCTCCAACAACGGACAAGGGCGGCTGCCCGCAGGAGCGGTACCGGGCAAGACAGAGGCGGACTCGCGTGCTCGAAGCACAATGCAGGGCCCCTAAAATCGGGTCTTCCGGCGTCAGACTAGATGACGGCCTCCCGGAACCAAGCAGCAACGACGTCGTCGGGCAACCACCCCCGATTTCACGCACGGCACGGGCGTCACCGCAGGGACATCGGGGACTAGATGAGTGATTTCATGTCGAGAAGCTCTGACCGGCCCCGCTCACCAGGTGAAGGGCCACGACAGACGCGGCCCACGACACCAGGAGACCACCATGCCGAAGTACCTGCTCCTCAAGCACTACCGCGGCGGCCCGGAGCCGCACCGTCCCGTGCCCCCGATGGACCAGTGGGCCCC
>WNFU01001120.1_pt1 | contig 67057 bp, 63 predicted proteins | sample 5400121 | NCBI WGS metagenome assembly WNFU01 (sample SAMN13153360, study PRJNA577476) | soil metagenome | isolation source: 100 cm soil or saprolite under grassland replicate 1 | place: USA:California | collected 2016-06-15 | reverse complement strand
CTTTTCTCGCAGCAAGGTATCGGTCAGTTTCCACTGATCGAATCGGCGCAATATGTCGAGAATGTCATTGTCACTGATAAATTCGTCGCTGACCTTGAGAAGACGCGACCCGTCGACAGCATGAACCTTGAAAGTCTGCGCGCCACGATCAAAATCGTGCTTTTGTTCGATTTGTAGGCCGGACATGTTGTCGGACAAATATTTGGCGATTGCATTACGCTTTTCTTGGCTCACGCGCACCTCCACACGGTGAAACCTAACGGTCGCGACCAACGGCCCTGCAACAGCGAGCGCAAGCACGCGGTACATCGGTTCACGGCGTCGCTCGGTTAGCGGTGTTCATTCGTCGAATTTCAACCGCGTGGCCGCGTCGTTTACTATCTTGTTGTGTTCTTCCAGTCGATGGCGCTCATCCTCCTCAGCGCGGCGCCGCTTTGCGTCCAAGTCGCTGACGTGCTTGTTCGCTTCATTGAGAGCCAATATGAGCGTATTCCTGTGGTATCGCTCAACCTCCTCGACCGTTGTACCGTCCAAGATAATCCTGTCACCGCGTACCGAAGCGATTCCTGGTCTATGCATTGATGTCCATTGGGGCGGATGGTCCCAACAGGCGACGAATGCCTCGGCCCAGCCGGGTGGTGGCTGGCGCGAGAGCTGGAAAGGCACTACGTAGAGCGCGCTCCCTCGTGTACCGTCGCTGCGTGGGGCTCCAACCTCATCAACCACAACCCCCGTCATGCGCAACGGCTCGACCTTAGTCGCGGTCGTACCGGCGGGGGATGCTGGCCGCACCGGTCGGACACCGATCGGCGGAGCCTGCGGTCGGGTGCCGTGGAGCGTTGTAAGGAGGTCGTCAAACTGAGCTTCCGAGTAAGGCTTTGCATTCAGGTCAACATAGTATTTTCCTGCAAGCCATGAAGCAGCCGCCTCTGTCCAGGTCCCGCTACGCAGAATGGGAATGAACTTGCGCTGGTTTCGCGTGGTCATGACTTCGGCGGTCATGATGTCACCCTCATAGCCGACACCGCCTGCTCGGTTGTCCGATCGGGCCTTATAACGAGGAGTGCAAACGACCAGAACGAAATCACTATCCCGGACCGCCGTTTCCATGAACTGAGGCAACTGATCACCGGGGGCCAGGTGCCATTGATCAAGCGTAATGTCGACGCCGCTCGCGCGGAGCCGGGTAGCGAGTTCGCGTACCCATAGTTTGTGCGCTTCGCTATCCCAGGAATATGAAATGAATGCAGAGGTCATTCCGTGCACGCGCGCGCTCGGATAAACGCTAACGAGAGTTGGCCGTCATTCGGGTCCCTGCATGCATATCCTTCCGTACGGCGGCGACGGCGTCATCGATCAACGCTTGCAGCTGCTGACCTGTCAGATCCGTGTTGCGCTGCTTTACCTCAGCTGCTGTCTGCGTCAGTATTTCCTTCTGTACTGCACGCTCGATGAACTTGGATAGATCGCCCTTTTTCATGCCATGCTGTCCGAGATAGGAGCGTAACGATCGGTCAGTCTCCGGCGAGACCTTGACGGTCCAACGAATTGTGTCTTCCATGCGTAGACTCCTAAGCACATAAGCGTCTATAGTATCACCGTCTTTGAGGTTGGGGCAAACAGCGCTACCTTCGTTCAATAACGCAACCGAGGAAATGCGCCGGTGCAGGGCGCTAGCCAGCCAAAAGCCATGATCCGGGACGGAGACCTGGTTCGCTTCACACCCGACGAAATTGATGAATTCCGATCAGTGGGGCTCGACGCCACAAGTGTTCGCACGATCGAGGACTTTGGAGCGGCGGTTGCAAAATGGTGCGACTTGCTGGAGGAGCTTCGCCCGGACGTGCTGGAAAAGCTCGCGCGCGCAATGGCAGAGGCGCGAGGAGTCAAGCTACCCCCCAAGCTTACGGTTTACGACGGCGGAATGCGTGAAGACGAGTCTTGAAAAGGCGGACTGGATTGCGTTCCGCAATTCCAAAGCGTGCCGCGCCAGTAAAGGCTTTGGCCGCGTCGAATTTTGGCCAATTGCGGAACGGATTTTGGCCTAAGTCGCTGAAAGAGCGGCGGTCAGCGATAGACTGTTAATCCGCAGGTCCCAGGTTCGAGCCCTGGTCGGGGAGCCAATATTCAATGGTTTAGCGCTCCTTGAGCAGCGGACTTCGGTAATATTCCCGGTAATATTTTTTCCCGCGCCTTGCGCTATCTGAGCATCAATCAAGAAGATACAACACAAAGAGCGGCGGACTTGTGATCCGACGGTAGCGGGCGAGCGTCGACCTGACCGTCGAGGAGTAGGTCGACTGCGAGCCACCGAACGGCAGATCATCATCCCGACATTGCATCATCAAGATCACCACGCGCGCACGCCGCGATCTGAACGCTGCGCCTTTCCTGCGCGGAACGTGAGCTTGGACCAGGGCACTCGCGGATAGTCGTGCCGAGAATGCCGTTGTGCGCATTGACCAGGACGATCGATGGGTTCCAATTGTCGACGTATGCTTCATCGACGGCCAAGAATGCCGCAATGATAACGAGATCGCCCGGCTTAATGAGATGTGCCGCAGCGCCATTGATGCAGATCATGCCGCTGCTTCGCGCGCCGCGCATGGCGTATGTCGTGATGCGGGCGCCGGAAGTTACGTCCCAGATGTGCACTTGCTCGTGCTCGACGATCGATGCTGCCTCCATGAGGTCTTCGCTGATGGTGACGCTGCCTTCGTAATCGAGGTCGGCTTGCGTCACGGTACAGCGGTGGATCTTTCCCTTCAGCATGGTCAGCTGCGCCATGTGTCACCTCGCGGGTCGTCGCATCGGTCGCTAATACACGGGCCCATCGAGCGTCTCGCTCTTCACGAGAATGGTGCGATTGAAGGAATTCAACATCACGTGGTCCTCGAACGCCACGGTGCGGCCATCGGACAGTGAGAGCGCGCCGTTCGCGGTGCACAGCAGATAGCAGTACATCCGGGTGCCGGCATCGCCATGCCAGAACGAGTACGCGCGTCCATGACACGACATGTCCAGATCGACGACGCATTCGGTCGATGTCATGGTTAGGTGCCAGCGTATCGGCAAGCACGTCGCGCTGCGCGGATCGTGCCAGTGCTCGGTCGTTTCGAAGCTGATCGCGCCCTGGTTTGCAGCCGGGTTGTACTTGATCGCACGCTCGCCGACATAGACGGCGCCGATATCGACGATTCCCGGCCGAAAGAAGTTGATGCCGACATCGTCCTTGGTCAGATAGAGCCAATACATCACTCGTGGCGCGGGAAGATTGCGGATTGGGTCGGCGGACTGCCCGACGAGAATGTGCTCGCGCACGCCGTGACCGTTCCTGATTTCGAACGTGCGTCCAGCGGTCGCGAGCGTGCCGTCGACGTCGGCGAAGACGTCGTAGCCGGCCCGGTCGGACGTTTCGGCATCGGCAAAGTGACCCCAATGCCAGATCGGCTGTCCGACTTGACTAAAGCGCAAATCGAGATCAACGCCGGCGAACAGTCCTTGAGCTTCCCACACCGGCGGCCGCGCGACGAATCGGTGATCTTCGAAATGCCAGACGACGCGATCGTGCGTTCGCTCTATCCGCAGCTTGCGTGGTTGGAGCCGCTCGGTCGGATGCCAGCCCGCGCGCACGAAGTTGTTGTCGGTCATCTTGCCGCGGTTCGCCTTGGGGACGGCAATCAGCATGATGTCGTGCTCGACCGCGTCCTCATCGATCCATACGCGGCGCCCTTGGCCCTTGATTATGTAGCCGGCCGTCCATAGCAGCACGTCGTGATCGCCGCTTTCGGCGACGAGTGCGAAGGCGGTTTCCTCCCAGAGATCCGCGCGCTTGTGACTCAACACCCGATATTGCTCGGTTTCGTCGTCGAGACGAATCGCAGGCGCTTCCGCTGCGTACGTCGTCGTTCCTACGTACTGCCGATCGAACGCATCCTGTGTCTTTCTCATGAGCGTTCCTTATCGATGAGCTACAACGTGGCGCGCGTGCCCAGGATGGCGGTCGCCTGACTCGACAGCACGCCGCCGTTGGCGTGCGCGAGTGCGAGCTGCGCTCCCGCTATTTGCCGCTCGCCCGCCTCGCCGCGCAGTTGACGGGCCGATTCGACCAATGTGAACAGGCCGTACATGCCTGGGTGGCAGCATGAGAGTCCGCCGCCATTCGTGTTGACCGGCAGCTCGCCACCCGGCGCGATACGGCCGCCCTCGACGAACGCGCCGCCTTCGCCCTTCGCGCAGAACGCGAGGTCTTCCAGGAACAGGATCGTATTGATCGTGAACGCATCGTAGAGCTGCACGACGTCGATATCGGATGCGTTGACGCCGGCCTGTGCATAGGCGCGGGCGCCGGATTGCACCGCACCGGTAATCGTCAAGTCGGCCATCGACGAGATGTCCGCGTGGGTCACGGCGGAAGCCGCGCCCAGCACATACACGGGCTCCCGCGGCAGATCGCGCGCGCGGTCGGCGCGCGTCATGACGATCGCGGCCGCGCCGTCGGTCACCAGGCAACAATCGCGAACGCCGAGAGGATCCGAGATCATCCGGGCTGCGACCACGTCCTCGATCGCGAGATCTTCGCGCGCGACTGCCTCGGGATTGCGTTGCGCCCATCGACGCGCGGCGACCGCGACTTCGGCAAGCTGGCGCTTGGTCGTTCCATATTGATGTATGTGGCGCGCGGCGGCGAGTGCATACGACGAGATCGGACGCAGCGGCTTGTACGGCGCCTCGTAGCTCGACGAGCGGCTTGTGCTTACCAACTTTCCGGTCGCGGTCGCCTGATTGCTGCCATACGCGATCAATGCGACGTTGCACAGACCCGCATCGAGCGCGAGCGCGGCATGCGCGACGTGCAACAGGAATGCCGAGCCACCCGTGCGATTGTTGTCGGTAATCGTCGGTGCGATACCGAGATATTCCGAGAAGGTCAAACCGGCGAGCGTATCGTGCGGCTGGGCGATGAACAGCGCATCGACGTCGCCGAGTCCGAGCCCGGCATCTGCGAGCGCGAGCAGCGCGGCCTTCGCAGCGAGATCGACGCTCTCGTAGCCCGGCGCTTTGCCGATGCCGAACGTTGCGGCACCGACGACCGCCGTTTTGCCTCTCGGGAATCCGGGCATTGGCTTGTCCTCTCGCGCGAGCCAGGTCAAGCGGCGGGCTCGAAGACGACCAGCGGCTGATCCTCCTCGACGATGATCCGCGCGGCGACTGCCATCCCGATCTTCACTTCTTCAGGGGCCACGCCGATCACGCGACTCATCATGCGAGGGCCCTCGGCGAGCTCGATCAATGCAACGTTGTAGCTTGGCGCGGGCGGACGCTGCCGTACGACCGTGGTGGAGTAGACGCGTCCTCTTCCTGAGGCTTCGATCCATTCGAGATTGGTCGACCCGGTGGCGGGCTGCGCGACGCGCGGATAGAACAAAAATCGGCCATTGTCGCGGCAGCGCTGAATCATGAATCGGCCTTCGGCGAGGAATTTCTGGTATTCGAGCTCCGGCTTGAAATCGGCCATCGCGCTCCTCCCAACGAATGATCGGATCGTTCAGTTGCCGCTGAACCGCGCGGCGCGTTTTTCCTTGAAGGCGAGCGTGCCTTCCTTGAAGTCCGTCGCCTGCACCGCGAGCGGCAGCATGCTGCCCTCCAGACTCATGAACTCGTCGAGCGTCAACGTGGGCGCCACGTCGAACATCCGCTTGGCGAGGGCCAAGGCGATCGTCGGCGCCTCGGCGTACTCGCGTGCGAGCGCATGGGCTTCGCTGAGGAGCACCTCATCGGGTACGACGCGCGCCACGAGTCCGAGCTCCAAGGCCTCTTTCGCGCTCACCATGCGCGCCGAGAAAACGAGCTCCTTGGCCTTGGCGATGCCGAGGTAGCGGGTCAGGAACCAGACCGCGCCGGCATCGGGCGGCAGCGCGATCTTCTTCTGGATCTGGGAGAAGCGGGCGGTCTCCGAGGCGATCACCACGTCGCTCGCGAGCGCCATGCTGAATCCCATGCCCACCGCCACGCCTCGAACGGCGCAGATCAGCGGCTTCTGGACGCGCGCGATGGCGCAGATCGCCTTGTGCATGTGGCGGGCGCGGTAGAACGAGCCGTTGAGCCCGCCCATGCCCATCTCGCCGATGTCCGCGCCGGCGCAGAAATCGGTGCCGGCGCCGGTCAGCACGACCGCGCGAATCTCCGGCGTGTCGTTGATGTGCTCGCATCCCGCGGCGAGGGCGTCGCGCATCGCGAGCAGCATCGCGTTCTTCTTTTCGGGCCGATTGAGCGTGATCGTGGCCACGCCACCGTCGGTGGTCAGTTCGATCGACATCGCGAATTGCCCTCGTATTCGGCTTGATGAGAAAGTACACTAAGTACACTATATTCGCTAAAACGTCAAGGGCGGCCCCCAGCGGGAGACCCGTTGACGCCGCCGCCGATTCGGCATACAGTTAACTTAGTAATCTATCACCGCCAGAAACAGGGATGCCGATACTGGGCGACATCATCGAGCGTAACGCGAGACATCGGCCGCACTGGCTCGCGCTGGTATACGCGGACCAGCGCGTCAGCCATGCCGAGTACGCGCTGCGCGTACGCAAGCTTGCGAGCGCCTTCCACGCGCGAGGCCTGCGCCGCGGCGATCGCGTCTCGATCCTCGCGATGAATTGCAGCGAGTATCTGGAGACCTACGGCGCGTGCGAATGGGCGGGGTACGTGTTGAACACGGTCAACTTTCGTCTGGCGATCCCGGAGATCGTTGCGATCATGAAGGACTCGGATCCGAAAATCGTGCTTTTCGAGCAACAGTACGCGGACGCGATCGGCGCGTTGCGCGACGAGGTGACGGGCGTCGAGACGTACATCTGCATCGATGCGGCGCCCGAGGGAGCCGAATCGTACGACGCGGTGCTCGAGTCCGGCGCCGACGACGGCGGCCCCAGTCGTGCGTGCGAAGACGACTATCTCTGCATCATCTATACGAGTGGAACCACGGGGCGGCCCAAAGGGGTCGTGCACACGAACCGCTCCTACGCGATGCTCGCCGAGATCCTTTCGAGCGAGCTCCAGCTCGGCGCGGACGATCGTCTGCTCGCGATCGCCCCGTTGTTCCATATCGGCGCGCGCAGCCTGTCGTCTGCCGCGCAATGGCGGGGCGGCACGATCGTGCTGCACCGGGGTTTCGACGCGGAGGAGGTAATCCGCACGATCGAGCGCGAGCGCATCACGGCGGTCCATCTCGTGCCGACGATGGTCCAGGCGATCCTCGACGCGCCGAATTTCGCTCGTCATGATCTGTCGAGCCTCAGGATGCTGATGTACGCCGCGGCACCGATGCCAGTCGCACTGCTGAAGCGCGCGCTCGACGCGTTCGGCCCGATTCTCGTCAACGGTTACGGCCAGACCGAGATCAACCTGCCGACGCTATTGCATGCGCATCAGCATCACGTCGACGGGACGCCCACCCAGGTGAAGCGGCTCGCTTCGGTTGGCCAGCCGCATCCGCGCTCCGCGATCCGCATCGTCGCGGACAACGGCGACGAATGCCCGACGGGCACCGTCGGCGAGATCGTCGCGCGCTCGGAAACCGCGATGGCCGGCTACTGGAACAACTCGGCGGCGACGCTCGCAACGCTGCGCGACGGCTGGGTGCACACCGGAGACGTCGGCTACGTCGACGACGAGGGCTACCTGTTCCTCGTCGATCGCAAGAAAGACATGATCATCTCCGGCGGCGAGAACATCTACAGCCGCGAAGTCGAGGACGCGATCGCGCACCACCCCGCAGTGAAGCAGGTCGCGGTAATCGGCGTGCCCGATGCGTACTGGGGCGAGTCGGTCAAGGCACTCGTCGTGCTCGAGCCGGACGCTGCCGCGAGCGTCGAGGACATCGTCGCCGGGTGCAGGACGTTGATTGCTTCGTACAAGTGTCCAAAGTCGGTGGAGTTCGTGCCGTCGCTTCCGCTGCTGCCCACCGGCAAGGTCAACAAGCGCTCGTTACGCGAACGTCACGCGGCGCCGCGTGCGTGATCGCTTATGCAGACGTTTGCTTTCGAGCCCGTCGACATGTGTCCCCGGATTCCGGAATTCCGATCCGAGGTGCGCGCTTTCCTCGCGCGCACGCTGGACGGCATGCCGGCTGTGAAGCGTGCGCATTCGTGGACGGCGTTCGATGCGGAGTTCAGTCGCAAGCTGGGCGAGCGCGGCTGGATCGGCATGACATGGCCGAAGCAATACGGCGGGCACGAGCGCAGCGCGATCGAGCGCTACGTGCTGCTCGAAGAGCTGCTCGCCGCCGGCGCGCCGGTGGGCGCGCACTGGATCGCCGACCGGCAGAGCGGTCCTCTTTTGCTGCGTTACGGCAGCGAAGCGCAATGCCGCAGGTTTCTGCCGGCGATCGCGCGCGGCGACATGTATTTCTGCATCGGCATGAGCGAACCGAATGCGGGGTCGGATCTCGCTTCGGTGCGGACACGGGCGCGAAAAGCGCGGGACGGCTGGCGCATCAGCGGCCAGAAGATCTGGACGACGCATGCGCATCGCGCGCACATGATGATCGCGCTCGTTCGCACCGGCACCCGCGAGCACAAGCGGCACGAAGGCCTGTCGCAATTCGTGATCGATCTTGCGACGCCTGGCATCACCGTGCGCCCGATCGTCGATCTCGTCGGCGACGTGCACTTCAACGAAGTGTTCCTCGACGATGTGCCGGTCGGTGACGACATGCTGGTCGGCAACGAAGGCGACGGCTGGCGGCAAGTGACGAGCGAGCTGTCGCTCGAGCGCAGCGGTCCGGAGCGCTACCTGTCGAGCTTCCAGCTCTTCATCGAGCTCTTGCGCGTTGCGACCGATGCGCCGGGCGAAGCGGTGCGAAGCGCCATCGGACAGATCAGCGCCGAGCTGTGGACGCTGCGCCAGATGTCGCTGTCGGTCGCCGCACAGCTCGCCGCCGGAAACGACCCGGCGGTCGAGGCGGCGATCGTCAAGGACCTCGGCAACGCGTTCGAGCAGCAGCTGCCCCGCACCGTGCAGGCGATCGCGGACGCCGGCTTCGCGTTGGAGGAAGACGAACCGTTCGTCGAGGTGCTCGCGTTTCTGCTGCAGACGTCGCCGTCGTTCTCGTTGCGCGGCGGCACGCGCGAGATCCTGCGCGGCATCATCGCGAGAGGATTGGGATTGCGATGAGCGAGCAACGCACGCTTCTCGCGGACACCGTCGATCGCCTGTTCCGCGATGCGGCTCCGAGTGCACCTTTACAAGCGGATGGCTGGAGCGCATCGCTGTGGCAGCACATCGAGCACCTCGCCTTGCCGCTGCTGCTCGTGCCCGAAGAAGCGGGCGGCATCGGCGGCACGTGGGACGACGCGTTCGTCGTGCTACACGGACTCGGCTATTACGCGGTCGCGCTGCCCGTCGCCGAGGCGATGCTCGCGACTCGCGTCGCGGCGCTCGCCCGTCTCGATCTGCCCGCCGGTGTCGTGAGCCTCGCGACGAGAACCACGGGATACCTCGCGCGCGACGGCCGTGGACGTGCCCGTTTCACCGGCGAGCTATTGGGCGTGCCGTGGGGCCGTCACGCGTCGAGCGTCGTCGGCGTGCTGCGTGACGGCGGCGCGCACGTCGTCGTGGTGTCGCGCAACGACGCGACGTCGCTGCAAGAGCATCACAACCTCGCCGGCGAGCCGCGCGATACGCTGTGCTACGCCGATGCCGACGTGACGATCGCGCGCTGTGACGCCGAGGAAACGACGCACGCGCAATCGTTCGGAGCGCTGCTGCGCATCGGGCAGATCGCAGGCGCGCTCGACGCCGTACTCGCGAGGACGATCCAGTACGCGAAGGAGCGAAGCCAATTCGGAAAGGCGATCGGAAGCTTCCAGGCCGTTCAGCAGCAACTCGCCGTGCTCGCGTCCGAGACGGCAGCCGTTGGTGCCGCCGCGCGCGCCGCGTTTCGAAGCGCCGCGCTGGGTGAGGCGGGCTTCGAGATCGCTTCGGCGAAGCTGCGCGCGAATCGCGCGATCGACGTGGTCACCGCGATCGCGCACCAAGTGCACGGCGCGATCGGCTTCACTCGCGAATACGAGCTGCGTCGTTGCTCGCAACGGCTGTGGTCGTGGCGCACCGAGTTCGGCAACGATCGCTACTGGAGCGGCGTGCTGGGCACTACCGTTGCGGCGGCCGGCGCCGCCGCTTTCTGGAGCGAGCTCACGCGTCGCGGCGATCGCTTCGCACTGAAGGATCAATGATGCAGGACGCAGTCATCGTATCGACGGCCCGGACTGGCATCGGCAAAGCGTTCCGCGGCGCGCTCAACGACACGCACGGCGCGACGATGGCCGGCCACGTGATCGACGCCGCCGTGCGGCGCGCCGGCGCCGCTGCCGAGGAGATCGACGACGTGCTGCTCGGTTGCGCGTGGCAGGAAGGCGCCACCGGCAGCAACATCGCGCGGCAGGCTGCGATTCGCGCGGGCTTGCCCGTCAGCGTGCCGGCGGCAACGCTCGATCGTAAATGCGCATCGGGCCTCGATGCGATCGCGATCGCCGCGAATCGCATCCGCTGCGGCGAAGCTGACATCGCGGTGGCCGGCGGTGTCGAATCGGTGTCGCTCGTGCAGGACCATCGCAATGCGTTTCGCGCGCGCGACGAGTGGGTTGTCGAGCGCTGTCCCGGTCTTTACGCGACGATGATCGAGACGGCGGAGAACGTGGCCAAGCGCTATCGCATCGGTCGCGATGTGCACGACGAGTACGCATTGGAAAGCCAGCGGCGCACGGCGGCGGCACAGGCGGCCGGTCGGTTCTACGTCGAGATCGTGCCGTTCCGCGCGATCCGGAATCTGACCGACAAGAACGGGACAATCAGCGGCCGTGAATCGGTCATGCTCGCGCGCGACGAGGGCAATCGACCGGAGACCACGGCGGACGCTCTCGCGAAGCTGAAGCCGGTGCTGTACGCCGACGGAGCGGTCACCGCCGGCAACTCGAGCCAGCTCTCGGACGGCGCGTCGGCGTGCGTGCTGATGAGCATGCGCGAAGCGCAGCGCCGAAAAGTCGAGCCGCTCGGTCTTTTTCGCGGCTTCGCGGTCGCCGGCTGTGAGCCCGACGAAATGGGTGTCGGGCCCGTGTACGCCGTGCCCAAGCTGCTGCGTCGCCACGGACTCGTGGTGGACGACATCGGGTTGTGGGAGCTGAACGAAGCGTTTGCCGTGCAAGTGGTGTATTGCCGCGATCGGCTGGGCATTCCGGCGGATCGTCTGAACGTGGATGGCGGCGCCATCGCGATCGGGCATCCGTTCGGCATGAGCGGTTCGCGTCTCACCGGTCACGCGTTGATCGAGGGATGCCGCCGCGGCGTTCGCTACGCGGTCGTCACGATGTGCGTCGGCGGCGGCATGGGCGCCGCTGCGCTGTTCGAGCTCGCATAGGATCGGCGAATGGACTATCACGACATCCTGTACGAAGAGATCGGACCGGTCGTGCGCATTTCGCACAATCGGCCGGCGAAGCGCAACGCGCAGAGCGAGAGCCTGCTGGCGGAGCTCGATGACGCGCTCGTGTGCGCCGCGCGTGACGAGCGCGTGCGCGTCGTGATCCTTGCCGCGACCGGCGATCATTTCAGCGCCGGCCACGATCTGCACGACGGCATGGAGAAACGCGGCGCGTTCACGCCCGAGCAGCACTGGGTGTGGGAAGAGCAACACTATCTCGGCAACGCGTTGCGCATCTGGGATTTCCCGAAACCGACGATCGCGCAGGTGCAGGGCGCGTGCATTGCCGCAGGGTTTATGGTCGCCAACATGTGCGACTTGATGGTCGCGTCGGAGGACGCGTTCTTTTCCGATCCGGTCGTGCACAGCCTCGGCGCCGCCGCCGTGGAGACGCTGGTGCATCCGTGGGTGCTCGGAATGCGCAAGGCGAAGGAGTTTCTCTATACCGGCCAGCGCATCACGGCGGCGGAAGCGCACGCGTGGGGCATGATCAATCACGTGGTGCCGCGCACCGACCTCGAAAGCACGACGCTTGCGCTCGCCGAACGGATCGCGGCCGCACCGCCGATCGCGATCCGCATGCTCAAGCGCTCGCTCAACCGCACGCTCGACATGCAGGGCTTCCGCAATTCGATCCACGCGCATTTCGACACGCACCTGCTGAGCTCGTCGACGAACGAGTTCAGGGACATGGTCGCGCGCGGCATGGAGCAGTCGATGAAGGCAGCGAAGTCGGTGGCTTGACGATGCGCGCGCTGGAGCTTAGCGATACCGGCTTCGAGCACTTGCGGCTCGTCGATCGCGCGACGCCGCGTGCGGGCGGCGGCGAGGTGCTCCTCGAGATGCGCGCCGCGGCGATCGGCTTGCGCGACTACAAGGTCGTGACGGGGGCTTATGCACAGAACGGGCAGCGCCGCCCGCTCGTCCCGGGCGGCGAGGGCGTCGGCGAAGTGGTCGAGGTCGGCGCCAACGTCGCAACGCTGCGCGTCGGCGACCGCGTGAACCCGCTGTTCGTGCAGCACTGGCGGCATCGTCGTCCGACGCCCGCCGCGCTCGCCACGAGCACGTTGGGTGGACCGTCGATCGACGGTACGTTCGCCGAGTACATGGTCGTGCCCGAGGACGCGGTGGTGCCGATACCGGAGCACCTCACCGATGTCGAGGCCGCGACGTTGCCGTTTGCCGCGCTGACCGCGTGGATGAGCGTCACCGAATACGCGAATGTGCGCGCCGGGGACGTCGTCGTGATGCAGGGAACATCGGGGATCCCGCTCTTCGCGTTGCAGTTCGCGAAGCTCATGGGCGCGACGACCATCGTGACGTCGAAGAGCGACGAAAAGCTCGAGCGGGCGAGGCGGCTGGGAGCCGACCATGGCATCAATTACGTCGCTGCTCCCGAGTGGTCGCGCGTCGTGCTCGAGTTGACGCACGGCGTCGGTGCCGATCTCGTGCTCGATCCCGGCGGCACGGTGACGATGGCGCAGTCGATCCGCGCCGTGCGGCCGGGCGGTACGATCGCCGTGTTCAATGCGCTCGGCAGTGCGGAGCTCGGCGTGCTGCTGCCTTATCTGCTTGCGCACAACATTCGCGTGCAAGGCGTGAACGCCGGCTCGCGCGACAGCCATGCGGCGATGGCACGCGCGATCGCGTCGAGCCGTCTGCGACCGGTGATCGAGAACGTCGTCACGCTCGACGCCGCCGCGCAAGCCGTTGCAGCGATGCCGCGCAGCGAGCAGTTCGGCAAGGTCTGCGTTCAGATCGACCATCCGCGATGAACTTCGCCGATTCCCCGGAAGAAGCCGCGTTCCGTGCCGAAGCGCGCGAATGGTTGCAGCAACATGCGTGCGCGCGCGACGTCGTCAACTCGCTCGTCGTCAATCAGGAAACCGGCGATTTCAGCGAGCAGTTTCCCGTCGCCCGCGCATGGCAGGCGAAGAAGTTCGACGCCGGATTCGGCGCGATCTACTTCCCGAAGGAGTTCGGCGGACGCGGCGGAACGTCGCTGCAGAACATGATCTTCATGGAAGAGGAAGCGAAGTTCGACGTGCCGGCGACGAATCATTTCATGATCGTTAACCGCGGCTGCAGCTCGCTGCTGATGCGGCACGGCAGCGAGGTGCAGAGGCAGCGGCTGATCCGGCCGTCGCTGCGCGGCGATCTGATCTGGTGCCAGCTTTTCTCGGAGCCCGGCGCCGGCTCTGATCTCGCCGGCGTTCGCACGCGTGCCGAGATGATCGACGGCCACGAATGGATCGTGAACGGGCAAAAGATCTGGACCAGCAACGCGCATCTGGCCGACTACGGCGTGATGATCGTGCGCACGGATCCGACGGTGCCCAAGCACAAGGGGCTCACGTTCTTCATCGTCGACATGAAATCGCCGGGGATCGAGCTCCGCCCGATCAAGCAGCTCACCGGCGGCAGCAACTTCAACGAAGTGTTCCTCACCGACGTGCGCATTCCGGATGCGCATCGAATCGGCGCCGTCAACCAGGGCTGGAAGGTAGCGCATGCTGACGGCGCTGTCGCGGCAGCAGGAGCCGGGGCCCGAGATCGCGATCGGCAAGCTTGTGCTGGGATCGCTCGTGCAGGAGATGACCGGTTTCGCACTGGAGCTGATGCAATCGCACGGTGTGGTGATGAATCCTGAGCTCGCGCCTGCAGCCGGCGTCTGGCAGACCGAATGGCTGGGCTCGGTCGTCGACCGCCTCGGCGGAGGCAGCGACGAGATCATGCGCAATGTCATCGGCGAGCGCATCCTCGGCTTGCCGGAGGACATCCGCGTCGACAAGACCGTTGCGTTCAACCGGATATCCGCGCAATAGGCCGCGCACGGGTCGGAGCACCCCATGGACTTCGATTTCTCGCCCGAGCAGAAGGAAATCAAGGAGCAGGCTCGCCGGCTGCTGTCGGCGCACTGCGATCTCAAGCGCGTGCGGCGCGTGCTCGACGGCGATGCGCTCTACGATCAGGCGTTGTGGCGACGGATCGCCGACCTCGGCTGGCTCGGTGTGGCGATCCCGGAGCCGTACGGCGGGCTCGGCCTCAACTGGGGGACGATGTGCGTGATCGCCGAGGAGCTCGGTCGTTCGCTCGCGCCGGTGCCGGTCAGCTCGTCGATCTACCTTGCGGCGCAGGCCATCCTGCTGGCGGGCGATGACGAGACCCGCGAGCAATACCTGCCGCCGCTCGCGAGCGGTGCCAAAATCGGCACCGTGGCGATCGCCGAAGGCCTGACGCCGCTGTCGGCGACCGACAAGGTACGAACCCGATGCGTGGACGGCGCTCTTTTCGGCACGAAGCTGCCGGTGGCCGACGGCAGCATCGCCGATTTCGCGGTCGTGTCCGCTCGCGCTCCGGCGGCAGGCGCGCCAACGACCGGACTATTCATCGTCGATCTGAACTCGCCGGGCGTTCGGCGCGAGCGCGTCGACTGCATCGATCCGACGCGGCCTCAGGCGCGGATCGTGTTCGACGGCGCGCCGGCGCAGCCGCTCGGTCGCGCCGACGAGGGTGCGGCGACGCTGCGCTGCCTGCTCGACCGCGCCGCGATCCTGATCGCGTTCGAGCAGATCGGGGGCGCCGACGCGTCGCTCGCAATGGCGATCGAGTACGCGAAGATCCGCCACGCGTTCGGGCGGCCGATCGGATCGTTCCAGGCGCTCAAGCACAAGCTCGCGGACATCTACGTGCGCAACGAGCTCGCGCGCTCGAACGCTTTCGCCGCCGCATGCGCGCTCGAGTCGAATGCCGCGCAGCTGCCACTGACGGCATGCGCGGCGCGCGTGGCGGCGAGCGAAGCCTATGAATTCGCAGCCAAGGAAAACATTCAGACCCACGGCGGCATTGGCGTGACCTGGGAAGCGGACATGCATCTTTTTTACCGCCGTTCGCGGTTGTTGATGCTAATGCTGGACAGCCCGCCGGCGTGGCGCAATCGCCTCGTCGGCGAGCTGCAATCGCGCATGGCGGCCTGAATCGCATCGCTTTACATGAGCGTCCAGTTCTGATAACCTATATAACTAGGTGAACGATGATAGCCGGATCGGCGGCAGCGGTGGCACGAGAGGAGCGTGGCAAGACAATGAACCCATTCGTTTTCAGCATGGATTCGCACGTCGTCGAGCCGCGCGGGCTCTGGCAGGAGATGCTGCCAGCGCGATTCAAGGACCGCGCGCTGCGCTCGGAGCGGCAGGAGGATCGCTACATCGCGATGGTCGCCGACGGCAAGACGCTGCACCGGATGCAGATCGGCGACGGCGTGTCAGACAACCCCCGGATCGGCGGCACGAGCCCCGAGCTGCGCTTCAAGGACATGGCGAAGGACGGTATCGACGGCGAGTTGATCTTCCCCAATCTCGGCATGATGACGTACGCGATCGACGATGCCGAACTGAGCTTCGCGTGCATGCAGGTCTACAACGACTGGCTGATAAAGACGTTCGGGGCGTACCGCGACACGTTCGTGCCCACGGCTGTCCTTCCGATGCGCGAGGTCGCGCAGACGCTGGATGAATTCAAGCGCGTCGTCGAGCTCGGTTACCGCTCCGTGATGCTGCCGACGTTGCCGCCGGCCGGACTGCGCTACAACAACAAGGATTTCGATCCGATCTGGGCGTACGCGCAAGAGCAGCACGTACCGCTCGCGTTCCACGTCGCGTCGGGGCTTACACCGATCTCCGAGCGTGGACCGGGTGCGGCGATCATCAACTACATGCGCTTGGGCTTCGCGACCGAGGAGCTCGTCACGTACATGGTCGCGGGCGGCGCGCTGGATCGCCACCCTGCGCTGACGATGGTCGTCGTCGAAGCGGGCGCTTCGTGGATGGTCGCGCTCGGCGAGCGGCTCGACGAAGTGAACGAAGCGCACCGTTATTACATCAAGCCGAAGCTCACGAATAAGCCGAGCGAGATCCTGTACAGCCAGGTGAAGGCGACGTTCCAGTTCGACCGCGCGTGCCTCAAGACCATCGACATCACCGGTCACGAATGCCTGTTATGGGCGTCGGACTATCCGCACATGGAGGGGACGTTTCCCCATTCGATGCAGGTGATCGAGCAGGTGTTCGATGGCATCGATATGCGGCCCGAGGTGAAGGCCGACATCCTGGGCGGCACCGCGGCGAAGCTGTACGGCATCGCGCCGAAGAAGCTTGCGGTGAAGCAGGCGGCGTAGCGCATCGGAGGAGAAGATGACAGTTATCGAGAGCACCGAGCGCGCGCCCCGGTTGCAGCTGCCGCCGATGACGCGCGACATCGAAGAAGGCAAGCGCATCCTAGACCAATACGGCCTGTGCGTGCACGAAGCGTTCATCACGCCGGCCGAGGTCGACGCACTGAAGGAGCGAATGATCGAGCAGGCGCGGCTCGAGTGCGAATACGGCGTCGGGTTATTGAGCGGGCAGAGCCGTGGCGGCAAGACGTGGTATGGCCATCCCGAACCTGGGCAGTTGCCGGGATGGCAGGGCATCCCGGCGCTGTACAACAAGGGACGCGTGTTCATCGACCTGATGATGAAGCCGATGTTCCACGCGTACGCGATGCATGCGTTTCGCGGCGCGTCGTTCCACCTGTCCGCGATGACCGGCCTCATCGTTCGCCGTGGTGCCGAGCCGATGGTCGTGCACGTCGATCAGCAGTTCATGCCGCGCACCGAAGTCCCGGCTTTTCTCAATTGCATGATCCTGCTCGTCGATTTCGAGGCGATCATGGGCGCGACGCGCGTCGTGCCCGGCAGCCATCTCGGGCCGTATCCGAAGCAGGCGTTCGACGCCGAGCGTGGCGTGTACAACCCGGAGCCGATCGAGACGATCGCGGTGGAAGCGCCCGCCGGCGCCGCGCTGTTCTGGGAAAGCCGCACCTGGCATCAATCGGGCACGTCGCGCTCCGACAAGACGCGCTACTCGTTGACGACGCTGTGGCAGCAGTCCTGGGTGAAGCCCATGGACAACGTCGTCGAGAACGTTCACGACGACGTGTATGCCGCGCTGAGCGAGCGCGAGCTCGATATGCTCGGCTTCAAGGCCGAGCCGTCGGGACGCATCGAAGTGCGCTCGCCGGGCGCCCGCCAGAACACCAACCGCAAGACGCCGTACGTGCCGGAGTTGCGCGAGGGCAGCGGCCGCCGTCCGGTCGGTCTCGAAGGCATGGGCGATCATAAGAGCACCGACGACATCGCGAAAGCGATGGGCATCGATGCGAAGCGCGCTACTGCTGGCGCAGAACGAGCGCCATGAAAATCGGGTACGGCGCCGAGCATGAGAGCATCCGGGAGGAATTCCGGAAGCTGCTCGCCGCGGCGCCGCGCCCTCGGTTGGACGAACACCCATCCGACAGCGCGCGGCCGCTCGACCACGCGCTCTGGACGCGCCTCGCCGAGCTTGGTTGGCTCGCGACCGCGATACCGGAAGCGCACGGCGGCAGCGGCCTCGACACGATGGTGCTTTGCGTGCTCGCCGAGGAGATCGGACGCAACATGGCGGCGGTGCCTTTCACCGCGTCGATTTGCGGTTACGCGGTCGGCCTGAAGCTCACCGGCGCGGCCGACGCGCTGGCGAGCGTATTGCCGCGTATCGCCGACGGCAGCGCCGTGGGCGTGCTGTTAACACCGGACTGCTGGTCGAAGGCGCCGCGACTCGAGCCGAGCAATGCGGGCGCGCCGTTACTGTCCGGCACCGCGCTCAATGTGCTCGACGGCGCGTGTGCCACCGAGGCGATCGCGTGCGTCGACACCGGCAGCGCTTGCCGGCTCGTGCGTATCGACCTGACGCAGGCGATCAGGCGCGGCCTCGACGCGGCGCCGCTCGATTTGCTTCATCCGCCGGCAACGCTCGACTTCGATCGCGTCGGCGTCGACGTGCTCGCGAGCGGTGTGGGCGCCGAGCGAAGGTGGAAGCACATGCTCGATACGTACGCGGTGTTCGTGGCATTCGAGCAACTGGGCGGCGCGGAAGCCGCACTGGAAATGGCGCGTCGGCACAGTCTCGATCGCTACGCGTTCGGCAGGCCGATCGGCTCGTTCCAGGCGATCAAGCACATGCTCGCCGACATGCTGGTGAGCGTCGAGCTAGCGCGCTCCAATTGCCACTTCGGCGCTGCCGCGCTGGCGATGGGCGCCGAAATCGTGGCCGAAGCCGCCTCGGTCGCGCGCATCTCCGCGACCGACGCGTTTCGCCATTGCGCCCGCGGCAACATCCAGGTTCACGGCGCGCTCGGCGTCACGTGGGAATCGGATTGCCACTTGTATTACCGGCGTGCGCAGGCGCTTGCGAGCAGCCCTGGCTCGCCGCGATTCTGGAAGGAGCGATTGATCGAGCTACTCGTTCGCCGCCGTGCCGATGCGCCCGGGGCAATGGGGACCGCGGCGGGGCTCGCATGAACGTCGCCGATCTGCCGCAACAGGCCGCCTTTCGCGCTACCGCGCGCGCGTGGATCCGCGAGAACGCGCCGTGGGAGCGTCTCGACGACGTCAAGCGCCTGCGCTTTGCCGGTCGGCCGTTCGCGAGCGAGAACGAATGGCTCGCGTTCGCAAGGCAGTGGCAGAAGAAGAAGTTCGACGCCGGCTGGGCTTGCCTCGTCTGGCCCGTCGAGTACGGCGGACGCGGCTTGTCGCCGTCCGAGAACGTGATCTTCCAGGAGGAAGAGGGCGTCTTCGCCGAGCTGTTCGGGCCGTTCATGATCGGGCAAGGCTTCATCGCGCCCACGCTGATGGCGCATGCGTCCGAGCACCAGAAGCGCGAATTCCTGCCGCGCATCGCGAGCGGCGAAAGCCTGTGGTGTCAGATGTTCAGCGAGCCGGGCGCCGGCTCCGACCTCGCCGGCGTGCGCACGCGCGCGGAGCGATGTGCCGACGGCTGGCGCCTTTCCGGTCAGAAGGTGTGGACGTCGGGCGCGCATCACAGCGATTGGGGCATCGCTCTTGTGCGCACCGACCCCGACGCTCCGAAGCACAAGGGGCTGACGATGTTCTTCGTGAACATGTCGTCGCCCGGCATCACTGTGCGTCCGATCAAGCAGCTTTCGGGCAGCATGCACTTCAACGAAGTGTTCCTCGACGGCGTCGTCGTACTTGACGAGCAGCGGCTCGGCGCGCTCAACGACGGCTGGAAGGTCGCGCTGACGACGTTGATGAACGAGCGCATGACCCTCGGTGCGAGCGTGCCGCTCGGGTTCGACGAAGTCTTCGATTTCGCGCTGCGGCGCGACGGCGATGGGCGCGCGGCGATCGACTCGGACGACGTGCGGCTGCGCCTCGCCGACTGGTACGCGAAGACGACCGGCACGCGCTTCGGCGTATATCGAATGCTCACGGCGCTGTCGCGGGGCGGCTCGGCGGGCGGTGAAACGGCCGTGGGCAAGCTCGTCGGCGCGATCGCGACGCAGGACATCGCCGCCTTCGGTCTCGATCTGCTCGGCGCGCGAGGTCGCGCGCTTGCGGACGGCGACGACGATGCATGGACTTTCCATGCGATGTTCGCTTTCGGCGCCGCGCATCGGCTGGAAGGCGGCACCGACGAGGTGCTGCGCAACATCATCGCCGAGCGTGTGCTCGGTCTTCCGTCCGACGTGCGAATGGATGGCGGGCCGTACCGCGATATTCCGACTGGACCGCCGAAGAAACCGTAGGAGCGATCGCAATGAGCGCAGCGCCGATCGACGTCCGCGCGTTTCGTAACGCGCTCGGCTCGTTCACGACCGGCGTGACCGTCGTCACCACGCGCGACAAGGCAGGACACGACGTCGGCTTGACGGCGAACAGCTTCAATTCGGTATCGCTCGACCCGCCACTCGTGCTGTGGAGCCTTGCCAAGAGCTCGAACAGTCTGCCGGCGTTCATGGAGGCCGAGCATTTCGGCGTACATGTTCTCGCCGCCGATCAGGAGCCGCTGTCGAATCTTTTCGCCAAGCGCGGCGCCGACAAGTTTGGCGCGCTCGACGTGCGGCGCGGCCACGGCGGCATACCGCTGCTCGACGGGTGCGCGGCGCGCTTCGAGTGCCGCACCGCGTATCGCTACGCCGGCGGCGACCACGAGATCTTCGTCGGCGAAGTCGTGCTATTCGAGCACTTCGGTCGCACGCCGCTCGTCTATCACAACGGCCGCTACGCGCTGGCGGTACAGAAGCCGCAGACACCAGCGATGGATGCCGTCGAACGGTCGGCGCCGGAGAGCAGCTTCAGCAAGGATTTCCTGATCTACCTGCTCGGCTGCGCGCACTCGATGCTGCTGTCGCGCATCCGGCCGCTGCTCGCCGCGCATGGTTTGCGCGAGGACGAATACTACGTGCTGAGCGTGCTCGGCGTCGACGACAACCGTACGGTCGCGGAGCTCGATGCGCTGTTGAGCTACACCAACCACCGCGTGAGCGCGGACAGCATGGCGGCGCTGGCCGCGCGCGGCTTCGTCGACTATGACAAACGTGCAGGCGAGCACGGCGAGGTGCGTCTGACCGAGCAGGGTCGCCAGACGATCATCGAGCTCGTTGCGGCGTCGAAGGCCGTCGAAGAGGACGCGCTGCGCCAGATCGACTATTCCGAGTCGCACATGCTGAAGCACTTATTGAAGCGCGTGATCCGCAATACCGCGCGCGACATGCCGGCGCTTTGGAAGACGAAGCGCTGACTGAACGTCATTCCCGCGACCGCGGGAATCCGGTGACTTTGTTTTTGGCCGCCGAAAGACAGTGGGTCCCCGCCTTCGCGGGGACGACGGCGATTAGTCGAGCAGGTCGATCACCCGATCGACGGGATAGCTTTCACGGATGAACTTGTCTATGCCTTCGAGGTGCTTGCGCCAGAACGCTTCGGCGCCCTCGGCATCGCCGGCCTCGATCAGTTCCACGAGCTTCTCGTGGGCCTGGACGCCGCGCTGCTTCGACGCGGCGTGAACGCGCTGCACGTTGGCTGCGATGGCGGCGGTGGAAAGGTGGCGTTCGTAGATATGCGTCAGCATCGCCATCAGCAGCACGAGCGGCGGATTGGCGGTGAGCTCGATCAGCGCGCGGTGGAAGCGCGCCGATGCGCGGCTGTGCGCGACGTTGTCGTTGATCGTATTGCGCTCTTCCTCGATGATCTCGCGCAGGATCGGCGGAGCGCTGCGGCGCGCTTCGGCTGCGACGAGCCTCACGCACGACGGCTCGATCAGCAGGCGGGCGTTGAAGATGTCTGCGAGCGTCGTTGCCCGGCTCTGTAGCACGAGGCCGAAATGACGTGCGGCGAAGCGCGGGTCGGGCAGGTTGACGCGCGGGCCGCCGCGCGAGCCGCGCGTCACCGTCAGCAGGTTTTCCGATTCGAGGATCCGCAGCGCTTCACGCAGTGTCGGCCTCGACAGCGAGAACTGCGCGACGAGCTCGGCTTCCGCCGGCAGCGTGTCGCCGTCGCGAAGCTCGCCGCGAACGATCTTGTTGCGCAGCTCGCGCGCGACGAGCTCGGCGGTCTTCGGCGCCCGGAACGGCTGCGCGCCGGACGCGATGTCGAGCGACTTCTGAGCGGCGGGAGCGCGCTTCTTCGGGGCAGCGGCCATCAGCATCGCCTCGTCAACTCAATGAACATAGTTAACATTATGCTGCAAACAGCGTGATGACGCACGCGCCGCCGAGCCCGATGTTGTGCTGCATGCCGATGCGCGCGCCGTCCACCTGTCGCTCCCCCGCTTCCCCGCGCAGATGCCAGACGATCTCAGCGGTCTGGGCGAGGCCGGTTGCGCCGAGCGGATGCCCTTTCGACAGCAGCCCGCCCGACGGATTGGTCACGACCGTCCCGCCGTACGTATTGTCCTCGTCGACGATAAACTTCTCGGCGCCGCCTTCGGGACAAAGGCCCAGCGCCTCGTAGCTCAGGATTTCGTTGGCGGTGAAGCAGTCGTGCAATTCGACGACGTCGAGGTCTTTTGGTCCGATGCCCGCCTGTTCGTACGCCGCGCTCGCCGCGCGTCGCGTCATGTCGAAGCCCACGCCCTCGATCATGCTCGCGCTGCCGAAGCTGCCGGGAAGATCGGTCGTCAACGCCTGGCCGGTGATGCGGATCGTGCGTGTCAATCCGTGCTTGCGCGCGTAGTCGGCCGAAACGACAACCGCCGCCGCCGCGCCGCATGTCGGCGGACAGCACTGCAACCGGGTGAGCGGACCATAGATCGCGGGTGACGCGAGCACTTCTTCCACTGTCGTCGGCTCGCGAAAGAGCGCGAGCGGATTGCGCGCGGCATGGCGGCGCGATTTGACCGACACTTGCGCAAACGTCTCGCGCTTAATGCCATATCTCTGCTCGTATTCGCGGGCGGCACCGCCGAAGTACTGCGCCGCGATCGGCGCCTTTTCGTCCCAGCCCTGCACTTGCGTGACGAGCTGGTTCAGCATGCCGTTGACACCGGGCCGATCGCTGAACGGCGAAGCGAGCGCGCCGGCGACCATCTGCTCGAAGCCTACGGCGAGCGCCACGTCGACCGCGCCGCTTTCCACCGCCTGACGCGCGAGATAGAGCGCCGTCGAGCCGGTGCAGCAGGCGTTGTTGACGTTGATGATCGGGATGCCGGTCAAGCCGACCTGGTAGAGCGCCTGCTGGCCCGACGTCGTGTCGCCGATGACGAACCCGACGTACGCATGCTGAACGGCGCCGTATTCGATGCCGGCATCGGCAAGCGCCTGACGCGTCGCGTCGACCGCCATCGAATCGTACGCGGCACTCCTGCCGGGCTTGGCGAACTTGACCATGCCTACGCCCGCTATCACGCATCTAGCGTTCATGTCGTCTCGCTTCTGTGGGCAGCGGCGTCGGCGCCGTTGCCGTATTGGTAGTAAACCAAGTATACTACGTCAACGGACGCTTGTCCGTATTTCGATCGACTCATCGCGACATGCCGCTCGACTACCAAAGGCTTCGCGCCTGGCGCATCGACGCCGCCACGCAGCGCTACACGGAGCGCGACACGATCCTCTACGCGCTCGGTGTGGGCGCCGGCATCGCAACCGGCGATCGAACCGAGCTCGACGATCTCAAGTACCTCTACGAAGACGGTCTCGTCGCTTTGCCGACGATGGGCGTCGTGCTCGCGCCCGGGGCGTTCTGGATGCAGAACCCGGCCACCGGAATCGACTGGAAGAAGATCCTGCACGGCGAGCAGATGCTGACGGTGCACAAGCCGCTGCCGGCCGAGGGTGTCGTCGTCGGAGAAAGCAACGTCGACGACGTCTATGACAAGGGCGCCGACAAGGGCGCCGTCATGTATCTGACCCGAAAGCTCTACGACAAGCGGACGGGCGAGCTCCTGATGACGATCGGCTCCTCGTGCTTCATGCGGGGCAACGGCGGATTCGGCGGCAAATCGGACGGCGCACCCAAGCCATATCCGCTGCCTGCGGATCGCGTGCCCGATCGCAGCCTCGACCTGCCGACGCGCCCCGAGCAGGCGACGCTCTATCGACTGTCGGGCGACTTCAACCCGCTGCACATCGATCCCGCTGTCGCACGCGCGGCCGGATTCGCGCGGCCGATCCTGCACGGGCTGTGCAGCTACGGCATCGCCGGGCGCGCGATCCTGAAGCTGTTGTGCGCCGACGTTCCGGCGCGGCTCAAGCGACTGGACGCGCGGTTCGCAAGCCCCGTGTTTCCCGGCGAGACGATTCGAACGGAGGTCTGGCGCGAGGGCAACGGTCGTGCCGCGTTTCGCGCGCTCGTCGTCGAGCGCGGCGTCGTCGTGCTGAACCATGGATTCGCACAGTACGACGAGTCGAACGACGAGCTTGCATCCGCCACGACAACATAGTACACTTAGATTACTATGTATGGGCTGGAGCGTCCGATGAAAGTGCTGGTTGCCGTCAAACGCGTCATCGACTTCAACGTCAAGATCCGCGTCAACGCGGCTCGCACCGGCGTGGAGACTGCGAACGTCAAGTTCTCGATCAATCCGTTCGACGAGATCGCCGTCGAAGCGGCGGTGCAGCTGAAGGAGAGCGGCAAGGCGAGCGAAGTCATCGCGGTCACAATCGGGGGCGCGCCATGTCAGGAGGTCCTGCGCGCCGCGCTCGCGATCGGCGCCGATCGCGGCATTCACGTCGCGAGCGACGCGCAGCTGCAGCCGCTCGACGTTGCGAAGCTGCTGAAGCCGATCGTGCAGCGTGAGCAGCCGCAACTCGTCGTGGTCGGCAAGCAGGCCATCGACGACGATTGCAATCAGACGGGCCAGATGCTCGCTTCGCTGCTCGGTTGGTCGCAGGGCACGTTTGCGTCGCAGCTCGATGTCGGTACAGCTGAAATTGTTGTGACGCGCGAAGTCGACGGCGGTCTGGAGACGCTCGCCTTAAAGCTTCCGTCGGTGGTCACGACCGACCTGCGGCTGAACACGCCGCGCTACGCGTCGCTCCCTAACATCATGAAGGCGAAAAAGAAGCCCATCGAAACGATCACGGCGGAAGCGCTCGGCGTGACGATCAAGCCGCACCTCGTCACGCTCAAAGTGGAAGAGCCGCCGGCGCGGCAGGGCGGCCGCAAGCTCGCTTCGGTGCAGGAGCTCGTCGACAAGCTGCGAAACGAAGCGAGGGTGCTCTGATGGCGATCCTGGTACTGGCGGAACACGCGAACGCAACGCTCAAGCCGGCGACGGCGAAGGCGGTGAGCGCTGCGGCGGCGATCGGCGGCGACATCCACGTGCTGGTTGTGGGTCATCAGGCGCAAGGCGCGGCGAATGCCGCCGCGTGCCTGCACGGCGTGACGAAGGTCCATCTCGCCGACGCGCTGGCGTACGAGCATCTGCTCGCGGAGACAGTCGCGCCGCTGGTGGTGGACCTTGCCGCCGGCTACACGCACATCGTCGCGCCCGCGACCACGACGGGGAAGAACGTCCTGCCGCGCGTCGCGGCCGCGCTCGATGTCGCGCAGGTGTCCGACGTCATCGCGATCGTTGCCGACGACACGTTCGTGCGGCCCATCTACGCGGGCAACGCGCTTGCCACTGTGCGCTCGCTCGATCCGATCAAGGTGATGACGGTGCGCGTGGCGGCATTTGCCGCGGCGGCGGACAAAGGAGCGTGCGCGCCGATCGCGGCGGTGTCCGTCGTGCCGACGCCGGACATTTCGCGCTTCGTGAGCCAGGACGTGTCGATCTCGGAGCGACCCGAGCTCACATCGGCTCGCATCGTCGTGTCCGGCGGCCGCGGCATGGGCAACGGCGAGAACTTCAAGATCCTCGAAGCGCTCGCCGACCGGCTCGGCGCTGCGATCGGCGCGTCGAGAGCCGCGGTCGATGCCGGCTTCGTGCCGAACGACTACCAGGTCGGGCAGACGGGCAAGATCGTCGCGCCGGATCTCTACGTTGCCGTCGGCATTTCCGGCGCGATCCAGCACATCGCCGGCATGAAAGACTCGAAAGTGGTCGTCGCGATCAACAGGGACCAGGAAGCGCCGATCTTCCAGGTTGCCGATTACGGCATCGTCGGCGATCTCTTTGACCTCGTTCCCGAGCTCACGCTCGAGCTCGCGCGGAGCACATCGGCATGAGCGCGCCGGGCCGCCCCAAGGGCGAATACCGGAGTGCGCAGCACGAAGGTCGTCCAATAAGCGCGCGTCGCAAGGGGTTGCTCGACGGCAAGGTCGCGATCATCACCGGCGCGGGCGGCGGACTCGGCAGCGCGTATGCGCGCCTGCTGGCGCAGGAAGGCGCATCGATCGTCGTCAATGACTTCAACGCCGCGCACGCCGAAAAGGTCGTGCGCGAGATCGTCGACGGCGGCGGCAACGCCGTCGCCGCGGTCGCGGACGTCGGCAACGTCGCCGCGGGAGAGGCAATCCTCAAAGCAGCGCTCGATGTGTTCGGCCGCGTCGACATCCTGATCAACAACGCCGGCATTCTGCGCGACAAGAGTCTCGCCAATCTCACCGAAGCGATGTGGGATGCGGTCGTCAACGTTCATCTCAAGGGCGCGTTTTGCGTTACGCAGCCGGTGTTTCGCTGGATGAAGGACAACGGGCAGGGCGGCGTCATCGTCAACACGAGCTCGTCGTCGGGACTCGGCGGCAGCTTCGGGCAGACGAACTACGGCGCGGCAAAAGCGGGCATCTGGGGCTTCAGCAACTGCCTCGCGCTCGAAGGCGCGAAATACGGGATCCGCGTATGGACGCTTGCTCCGGCCGCGGCGACCGCGATGACGGCCAACCTGCTGTCGCCCGAGCTGGCGGAGAAATGGGCGGCCGAACGCGTCGCGCCCGTCGTGCTGTACATGGTCAGCAGCCTTTCGGGCGACAAGACGAACAAGACGCTGTTCGCATCGGGCACGAAGATCATGGAGCTTAAGATGATCGCGTCGCCCGGCATCGCGAACGGGCCGGCGTGCACCGCGCACGACATCTCGGCCGCCGAGCACGAGCTGTTCCTGCCGGACGCGCCGCTTTGCTTCAACGCATGAGCCGACTGACGCGGTAGCGCAGCGCTCCGACATGACGATCGTCACCATCGACGTCGACCGCGATGGCGTTGCGCTCGTCGTTATGAACGATCCGGGCAGATCGATGAACGTCACGTCGCCCGAGCTGACACAGCAGCTGCTGGCGGCGTTCGAGCGCGTTGCGATGGACCCCCGGATACGAGGCGCGATACTGACGTCGGGCAAGGAGCGTTCGTTCGTTGCGGGCGGCGACATCAAGGATTTCGCGACCGCGCACGATCGAGGCATGACGCTCGCGCAGGCGTTCGCACTGAGCAACGACTGGAACGTCGCGTTCCGCTGGGTCGAAACCTGCGGCAAGCCGATCGCGGCGGCGCTGAACGGTTTGGCGCTGGGCGGCGGTTTCGAGCTCGCCCTGTGCTGTCGCTATCGCGTGCTCGCGGACGAGCCGACCGCGATCGTGGGTCTGCCCGAGGTCACGATCGGACTTATCCCGGCGGGCGGCGGCACCCAGCGGCTGCCGCGGCTCATCGGCATCGACGCCGCATTGGCCTTGATGCTCGAAGGCAAGCGCATCAAGCCCCCCGAAGCGCTCGCGCTCGGCATCGTGCACGAGGTCGTCCCCACCGAGCGCCTGATCGACGCAGCGCGTCGCTGGGTTCTCGCCAACCCCGACGCGAAACAGCCGTGGGACGTCGACGGCTATCGCATTCGGGCCGAAGCAGACGACGCGTTCACGGCGCGCGCCGCGCAATTGACGCAACAGACGGGCGGCAACTATCCGGCGCCGCTCGCGTTGCTCTCGTCCGTGTACGAAGGCATACGCCTGCCGATCGAGCGCGGCCTGCGCGTCGAATCGACGTACTTCGCGACGTTGCTCACAGGCGCCGTGGCGCGCAATCTAATGCGCACGACGTTCGTGAACAAGCGACTCGCCGACAAGCTCGCACGACGGCCCAACGGTGTGCCGAAGGCGCATGTTTCGCGGCTCGGGGTCATCGGCACGAGCGACGAGGGCGACGCAATCGCCGAGCGCGCGGCGCGCGCCGGCATCGACGTCGTGCGATCGGATGACGGCCGCGATATCGCGCGATCCGATCTCATCGTCCTCGCGCACCGCGACCCTCATACGATGCTCGCGCATGCCGAGGCGGTTGCGGCGCCGCACGCGATCATCGCGAGCGCCATCCCGATCTCGGTTGCAGCGCTTGCACGCGCATCGAAGCGTCCGCGCGAGCTGGTCGGCATCGGACTTCGATCGCCGGTCGACAACGCATCGATGATCGAGATCGCCACCGGCAGCGAAACGAGTCGCGAGACTGTCGCGCGCGCGATGGATTTCGCCGCGCAGCTCAGGGCGACACCGATCGTCGTGAACGACGCCCCGGGCTTCTACACGGAGCGCATCGGCCGCGCGTTCATCGGCGAGACGATGCGCATGGTGGAGGAGGGCGTCGATCGATCGCTGATCGACCGCGCCGTCGACGCGGCCGGCTTGCCGCGGCGCCTGCTCGCGCTTGCCGACGACGTGAGCGCGGTGCAGGAACGCGAGCGCGCAACCGGCGAGCGGTCCGACGTCGAAGAGATCAAGCAACGGCTGCTATACGCGATGGCGCTCGAAGGCGCGCGTTGCCTCGACGAGGGAATCGTGACGCACACTGCCGACGCTGACGTCGCGGCCGTTTTTGGTGTCGGTTTTCCCCAATGGACGGGAGGCCCGCTGTCGTACATCGAGACCGTGGGACTCGATCCGTTCGTCACGCAGTGCGCGCGCATGGCGAAGCGTTTCGGCGCGCAGTTTCGCCCGCCGCCTGGGCTCATCGACCGCGCGCGCCGCGGTGAAACGTTCTACGCATCCAACGAAGGCCGATGAACATGAGCATATCGCCCACCCTGCAGCGTCACCGTGCTGCGCTTTTGCTCGCCGCACTCGTGCTTGCCGAGGTCGTCAGCGCCGTCGAAGCGACCATGATCTTCGCCGGCCTGCGAACGTTCTTCCATCTGTTCGGCGATGCGGTGATGGTCGGCTGGATCGTCACGGCGTTCCTGCTCGTGGCAGCGGCGTCGGCGTCGATCTGCGCGCGCCTCGGCGACATGTACGGGCGCAAGCGCGTGCTGCTGATCGTGCTCGGCGTTGCGTTCATCGGGTCCATGGTGAGCGCGCTGTCGGATTCCGTCGAAGGCATCATCGTCGGGCGATCGATCCAGGGCCTGTCCGGCGCCATTCTGCCGTTGTGCTTCGGCATCGCACGCGAGAACCTGCCGCCGGCGCGCGTTCCGTTTGGCGTCGGAGTCGTGTCGGCCGCGGCGTTCGTCTCGGCTGGATTGGCGATCTTTCTCGGCGGCGTCATCGTCGACCACTTGCCGTGGCAATGGATCTTTCTCGTCGGCGCGGGATCCGCGGTGGTCGCGCTGCTTGCGGTTTCGATCTGGGTCCCCAGGTCGAGACGCGTAGCTTCCGGCCAGCGCATCGACGCGCTCGGCGCGTTGCTGATCGTAGCGGCGATCGCCGGACTGCTCGTTGCGGTGAGCCAGGCGAAGGCCTGGGGCTGGATTGATTGGAAGACGCTCTCGTTGATCGGGGCGTGCATCGAACCTCTCGGTGGCGCTGATCGCGTGCGGACCCTTGCAGGCCGGCCTCGTGCTGTCGTTGCTCTACCAGCAGCCGCAATGGACTTCCGTCGGGCTGGGCTTGTCGGCAACCGTAGCCGGCTCGCTGCAGGCGCCGGCGCTGCTGCTCGCCGTCATCGCCGGCCCGTGGTGCGGCGTGCTCGCGGCACGGCACGGTGCGCGGCGTCCGGTAGTGCTGGCGGGCGTGCTGCTGTCGATCGGCTGGACGGCGATCGCGCTCTATCACGGATCGATCTGGTTCGTCGCCCCGATGGCATTGCTGCAAGGCCTCGGCTCGGCGATGGCGTACGCGTCAATCCCGATGCTGATCGTGGAGGTCGCGCCCGCCGATCGAACCAGCGAAGCAACCGGCCTTTCGTCGGTCCTCCGTTATCTCTTCAACGCCGTGGGCTCGCAGATTCTCGCGTTCATGCTCGCCACTGCGAGTGTCGCGGATGCGAGCCACGGCGCAGCCGCGTTTCCAGCCGCGCCTGCGTTCGCGCTGGCGCTGGGTTTCATCGCGTTGACAAGCTTGCTCGCGGTCGTTGCGCTGCTCGCGTTGCCGCGGCGAGGCGCGATCGACGTCGTGGACGGCGGGGCGCAAGCGCCGGCGAAAGCGTAACGCCTACGACGCCGGCCGAAAGCGCGGCAAGCTGACGCCGGGCGCGACGGCGTCGAACTGCACCTGCAGGTTCATGCCGATGCGAACGTCGGCTTGCGCGCAACCGACAATGTTCGAGAATACGCACGGCCCTTCGTCGAGCTCGATCGCCGCGAACATGAACGGCACGACGAAGCCGGGCGCCGGCGCCTTGTGCACGATCGTATAGCTGTACAGCGTGCCGCGACCGCTCGCTTCGACCCAGCGCCAGTTGGTCGCAAAGCAATGCGGGCACGCGACTTCCGGACGGAAAAAGTGTCGTCCGCACGCATTGCATCGCGGCAGTAGATAGCGCCCTTCGGCGGCGGCGTCCCAGAACGGGCGCGTCAACGTGCTGATGTCGGGCAACGTTGGCGTCGGCATCACATCGGGCGACAGCGTGAACTCGGTGCTGCGGTTCATTGTGCCCTCGCGAGAATCATCAGCTCGACATGCTGCGCACCCGAGCCGGCGTTGCTGATCAGCGCGAGCTCGGCGTCGGGCACCTGGCGATGGCCGTTGACGCGGCGCAGCTGCCGCACGCCTTCGATCACCTTCAGCGTCAACTGGCCGGTGCCGGTCCAGCTGCAGGCGAGCATGCCGCCGTCGAGGTTCGTCGGGCATTGACCGCCGATGTCGAGACGACCGTTCTCAATGAACGCGCCGCCTTCGCCTTCGGCGCACAGGCCGAGCATCTCGAACTGGCGGATCACTTCGAACGACACTGGATCGTAGAGCGAATACGCGTCGATGTCGGCCGGTGCGACACCGGCCTTGCCGAACGCGCGCGCCACGGCTTTCTTGCCGAGATCGCGAAGGTCGCGGTAGAGCGGCGGGTTCGCGTAATTGCCCTGGAAGAATTCCATGCCGCCGGCGAGCACGCGCACCGGGTGGCGCGGCAGGTCGCGCGCGCGTGCGGCCGTCGTGATGACGAGCGCGCAGCCGCCTTCGTTCATCAGGCAGCAATCGAGCCGGTGGAACGGAGTGGCGATGATCGGCGATGCGAGCACGTCGTCGACCGTCACCGGCCCGGCGCCGGCTAACACCGCCTCGGCGTTCACATGGCCATGGTTGCGGATCGTCGCCGACACGCTCGCGATCTGCTGCTGCGTGGTGCCGAACTCGTGCATGTGGCGCTGCGCGACGAGCGCGAATTGCGCGATCACCGACGAGCCGTACGGCTCGGCGAATTCCATGTTCATGTTCGCGCCGGGCGAGCTGCCGTCGGCGGAGAACGGTCCGGCACGGCCGCTGCCGACGACCGCGACTTCGCACAGCCCCGCTTCGACCGCTGCCGCAGCTTTCAGCACGCCGCGCACGCCTGCCGTGTCGAGGTGATGACTGTCGACCCACGCGAGCGGCTGCTGCAGATACATCGCCCAGTTCTCCGCGTCGCGCGGCGCGCCGCCAGGGCCGGGCCAGTCGATCGCGGCACCATCGACGTCGCGCGGCGCGAGGCCCGCGTCGGCGATCGCACCCTTGACGGCTTCGATCACGATGTCCTGCGATGTGCGCCCCGGCAGCGTTCGCGCCTGCTTCGTTTGATAGACGCCGACGATCGTGGCGGATCGCGGATGATTCACGGGTGGCTTTCGCAAGACGAGCTCATGCGCCGCGCGTCGCGCCGCCGGGATAGCCGCCGCCGCCGTGCGCGGCGTCGAGCGCCTTGTAATCGATCGTTCCCGCCGGGGTGCGCGGCAACGCGCGCGTGAACTCGACGAAGCGCGGCTTCTTGTACGACGCGATCGACCGCCGGCAATGCTCGATCAGCTCCTCCGGCGTCGCGTTCGCGCCGGGCTTCAACTGCACGATCGCCTTGACGCTCTGCACCCACGTGCCGTCGGGCACGCCGATCACCGCGCAATCGGCGACCGCCGGATGCGCCTTGATGCAGCCTTCGACCTCGGCCGGGTAAATGTTCTCGGCGCCCGACTTGATCATTTGCGTCTTCGGGCCGATGAACGTGAGCGAGCCGTCGGGCTCGCGCCTGCCGAGGTCGTTCGTGTGATGCCAGCCGCCGCATTGACGTTGCGCGTTGAGCTCGGGCCGGCGCCAATAACCGTGCATCACCGTAGGCCCACGCACGCAGATCTCGCCAGTTTGACCTTGCGGCAATTCGTTGCCGTCGTCGCCGACGATGCGAAGCTGCGCCACCGGTCCGGTGCGACCGTTGCGGCCGGTGCTCTTGCCCCAACCGTAATAGCTCCACGCGACCGGGCCCATGACCTCGGTCTGTCCGTAGCCGAAGAGGCTCCGCGCGGGAATCACGGTCACCATCGCATCCCATTCGGGCGACACGCTTGCCGATCGAAGCCGCCTCCAGTCGTACCGGCCGTCGCGGTTCAGCTCGGCCAGTTCCTGGCACGTCGACTGCATCAGAAACGCATAGTCGCAACGATGCCGGTGGATCGCCTCGGCGATCTGTGCGGTGTCCGTACGCCGGATGAACACGTTCGTGCCGCCGACGTGGAAGATCGCCATCGTCACCATCAGCGTGCCGACGTGGAACAGCGGGCCGGAGTTGAGGAACACCGTGTTGGCGCTCAAATCCTGGATGTCGATCAGCGCGAGGTCCTGCCACGCGATCGCGGTTTCGCTTAGCATCGCGCCATTCGGGCGCCCGCCGAACGCCGCGGTGTAGATGATCAGCACGGGCAGATCGGGATCGCTTGGACGTTCACGCTCGCGCGGCGCGCCGCTCGCGACGAAATGCTCGTAGCGGTCGTGCGCATCGCCGTCGAGCGCAATCCACAACGCATCGCGATGGCGCGCCATCTCTCGTGCGTTGCGCACCGCGGCGCCGATTTCGGCGTCCTGCCACACGACGACCTTCGGCTCGAGGTCGTCGATGACGAACGCCATCTCGTCGGCGGTTTGTCGCCAATTGACCGGACAGAACATTGCGCCGAGCTTGCCGGCGGCGACGATGCCTTCGAGCACACCGTGACCGTTCTGCGCGAGCCACAGGATGCGATCGCCACGTTGCACGCCCGCGTCTTCGAGCGCGTTGGCGATGCGGATCACGCGGTCAGCGAGCTCGGGATACGTGAACTCGCGGCCTTCGCAGATCGCGGCAATGTGATCGGGCCGCGAGCGCCGATGCTCTTCGAGGATATCGGCGAGCGAGAGCGTGTGAAGCGGCGAGACCATCGGCGTCGTCCTCACGCTGCGAGATGAACGACGCGCGCGCTGCCATCGCCGGCTTGCCCAAGCTCGATGCGGCCGGCCATACCGGTGCGCAATCGCACGAACGGACACGCGCGCGGCGCGAGGCTCGTCAGCAGCAGTTGGCCGTCATCGTCTTCGATCAACCATTCGCTTTGGTCGTAGCGAGCGCCGTCGCGCGCGGCGGACTCGAACGCGTAGATCGGTCCGATCGGTACCATCGTCCACGGTGCGAGTCCGTGCGCGCGCAACGTCGGCGCGGCGTCCGGCAACGCCACCAGCGTCGAGTGCGCGAGCAGCGCGCCGAGGTCGCGCCCGAGCGCGACCAGCTCGTCGACGATCTCGGCGGTCAAGCCGATCACCGCCTGCATCGCGAAGCGGCGCAGGAACATGTCGGTTCGCGGCGCATCGATCGCGACCGGCTCGGCGACGCCGAACGGCACGTTCATGCGAATGAGCGCGTTTTCGTACGGCCACAGGATTTCGTTGTCGCAGCCGGTGCCGATCAGGTGCGCCGGCTTGCCGCGTTCGATGCCGATGCGCTCGAACACCGTGAGCGCCCACGCGGTGTCGCGCTCGATGTCGCGCAGGCTGACCGGATACGGCTGATATCCGCCGGGAAGGCGCAGCAGGCCGATCGCCCAGTGATGCGCAAGGTTGCCGAGAGCGTTCATTGCTTCACCGTGCGCGGAATCTTGTGCCGCGAGCCCGATTGCAGGATCGCGGCGTTCGGCACCAGCTCGATCACCGGGCGCAAGCCGATCGCCGCTTCGACCGAGTCGGCGACGCGCCGATTGAGCGACGCGAGCTGCGGCTCGCCCGCATAGCCGACACGGATCGTCAATCGGTCGAGCACGCGCGTCGGACGAACGAGCTGGAAGAGGCCGTTCGACGTCTCGGGCACATCCTCGATTGCGCCCCACACGTCCATCGGCAGGATCGAGCGTCCGTCGACGATCACTTCGTCGGCGTTGCGTCCGACCGGATTGAACCGCGCGTGCGTGCGGCCGCAGCCGCAAAGGCCGCGCTTCATGTCGACGATATCGCCGCCGCGATAACGAATCAGCGGGTCCACCGGATTGACGAGCGACGTGACGACGAGCTCGCCGCGTCCGTCGCCTTCGATCGGCGCGCCCGTGACCGGATCGACGATCTCCGCGACGCCGATGTCTTCCCACGCGTGACAGCCGTCGTGCTCGCGGCAATCGTGTGCGTGGCCGATGTCGCCGAAGCTCGTCTGGTTGAAGATCTTGCCCGCGAGGCCCCAGCGCTCGAACGTCTGACGCAGCCGCGGGCCAACCGGTTCGCCTGCGAACAGGATGCCTTTGTAGCTCGCGAAGACGTCGTTCATGTCCACACCCATCGTGCGCTCGATTTCTTGCAGCCCGACGCCGAGATACGCCGTCATCGCGTAGAAGAGCGTCGGCCGATAGCGGCGCGACAAGTCGATGAACTGGTGCAGGTCGTCCGTGCCGTAACCGAGCATGACGGGCGTCGCGCCGAGCTCCTGCAGCAGCCGGAACATCGGCCCGCGCATGCGCAGGCCGAAATAGATCGCGTAGTCGCCTGGGCGAAGGCCGATCTCCCACCAGTCGCGCAACGTGCCGCCCCAGTACGACGAAGGCCCGTCTTGCGGCAGCCCCGGCGCCGCGGGCAGATTGCCGTCGTCGCGGCCCCAGCGATAGGAGAAGAGCGTCGGATCGCCGGTGGTGCCGGAGCTCGACCCCATGAAGCTCACGTCCGACGGGTCGATGCACAACAGTCCGCAGAAGGGATCGTCATGCTCTTCGCGGTACGCGCGCATCTGGTCCTTGTCCATCAGCGGCGCGCGTTGCGTGAAATCTCGCGCGGATTGAATGTCGGCAGGACGCAATCCCGCCGCGCTCCAAAGCTTGCGCACGAACGCCGAGCGCTCGGACGCGTAGGCGATCATCGCGAGCAGGCGCGTATCCTGCAGCCGCAGCAGCGCGTCGCGCGGCAGGATTTCGACGGGCTCGAGGTATCGACGGTTGCCCGGCGGCAACTCGAACGAAGGCTCGCTAGCGGCCGGTGAAAGTCGGATCGCGTTTCTCACGAAAGGCCCGTACGGCTTCCCTATGATCGTCCGATCGAAGCGACAGCGCCTCGTAGCCGAGGCCGGCGTCGAGCATCTTCGCGGCCTGGTCCTTGAGCCCGATGTTGATCGTCGCCTTCGTCCATTTGATCGCGTTCGTCGCACCGTTGGCAAGCCGAGCGACCCATCGGTCGACGGCGGCATCCAGCGCGTCGGGCGCGACGCACATGTTGATCAATCCCATCGTCTGCGCGTCGTGCGCGCTGACCAGGTCGCCGCCCAGCAGGTATTGCTTCGCGCGCGCGTAGCCGATCAGCAGCGGCCATATCACCGCGCCGCCGTCGCCGGCCACGAGGCCCACGCGTACATGCGGGTCGCCGATCCGTGCGGTGTCGGCGGCGATGATCAGGTCGCAGCACAACGCGAGCGTGGCGCCGAGGCCGATGGCGTCGCCGTTCAGCCGGCAGACGGTCGGCTGCTCGACGTCGAGCAGCGTGAAGAAGAATCGCCGCGCGAGGTCGAACTCCTCCTTGATCAGCGCGGTATCGCCGCGGATCTCCATGCCGCGATCGAGATCGCCGCCGGCGCTAAACGCGCGTCCGGCGCCGGTCAGCACGACGACGTCGGTCGCGCGGTCGCGATGCAGGTCCTCGAACAGCCGCAGCAGCTCGCTCTCCATCGCGAAGCCGACCGCATTGAGCTTGGCGGGCTCGTTCAGCGTCACGACGAGGACGTTCCCCCGCCGCTCGATGGCGAGCTTCTCGTAGCCGATGTAGTCCATACGTGTCGCCGGTCCGGTGTTACGCGGCCGCGCGTGTCGCGCCACGCCATCCGTCGCCCTGCGTCGCGCGCGATTCGAGCAGCGGCGCGGGCGTCCACAGTTCGCCGTGGATCCGATGGTACCGCCGGATGCGCTCGTACACGTCGGCGATACCCTGCCGCTCGGCCCAGAACATCGGGCCGCCGTGGTAGCGCGGAAAGCCGTACCCGTACACGTAGGTGACGTCGACGTCGCTCGCGCGCTGCGCGATGCCGTCGCCTACGATGCGCGCGCCCTCGTTCACCATCGCGCAAAGCACGCGATCGACGATGTCCTCGTCGCGCACGGACCTTCGCTCGATGCCGAGTTCCTTCGAGACGTGCTCGATCAGCGTTTCGACCGCGGGATCCGGCGTCGCATTGCGCCCGTCGTAGCGGTAATAGCCCATCGCCGTCTTCTGGCCGAAACGGCCTAGCTCGCACAATCGATCGGCGACCGGCGAATAGCGCAGGTGCTTGGGACGGAACTGCTCGCGGTATTTGCGGATTCGCCAACCGACGTCGAGGCCGGCCATGTCGCGCATCAAGTAGAGTCCCATCGGGAAGCCGAATCCCTGCAACGCCCGGTCGACCTGCCACGGTGTGGCACCCTCCTCGAGCAGGAAGTCGCACTCGCGGCCGTACACGGCGAGGATGCGGTTGCCGATGAATCCGTCGCAGTTGCCGGCCAGCACGGCGACCTTCCCGATGGTCTTCGCGAGCGCCATCGTCGTCACGATCGTCTGCGTCGACGTCCGTGCGCCGCGCACGACTTCGAGCAGCTTCATCACGTTCGCGGGGCTGAAGAAGTGGGCGCCGATGAGGCTTTCGGGGCGCGACGTCGCTTGCGCGATGCGGTCGATGTCGAGCGTCGACGTGTTGGTGGCGAGGATCGCGTCGGGCTTCATCACCGCGTCGAGCTTCGCGAACACGTCCTGCTTGATCGCCATGTCCTCGAACACGGCCTCTATGACGATGTCGCAATCGGCGATCGACGCGTAGTCGAGCGTGCCATCGATTCGCGCCAGCGCCGCATCGGCCTTCTGCTGGGCGAGGCTGCCTCTGGCCACCGACGTCGCGTAGTTCTTCTCGATGATGCCGCGGCCGCGTGCGAGCGCGTCCGGCGACATTTCGAGCTGCCTGACCGCAATGCCGGCATTGGCGAAGCACATCGCGATGCCGCCGCCCATCGTGCCCGCACCGATCACCGCCGCCGAACGGATCGGTGCCGGTTTCGTGCCGGAAGGCGCGCCGGGAATCCTCGCCGCCTCGCGCTCCGCGGAGAAGAGATACGTGAGCGCCGCCCGCTGCGGGCTAGCCTTGCATTCTTCGTACGCGGCAAGCTCCAGTGCGTACGCGTCGGCAAACGGCCGCGTGCAGGCCGCCTCGATGCAGTCGACGATCTTCCAGGGTGCAACGAGACCCTTCCACTTCTTCGCGTTCTTCTCGCGCAGCTCGCTGAACAGCGTCGGCGCAGCGCCTGCCATTTTTTCCTTGCCCTCGCGGGCGATTCGCAGCGGTCGCTGTTCAGCCACCAGCCGGCGCGCGAACGAGACCGCGCCTTCCAGCAGATCGCCTTCGATCAATTCGTCGACGAGGCCCAACGCGAGAGCACGGCGTCCGTCGATGTGCTTGCCGGTCGTGACGAGATCGAGCGCCACTTCGGGGCCGACTAACCGGGTGAGGCGTTGCGTGCCGCCGGCGCCGGGGATGAGGCCGATGTTCACTTCCGGCATGCCTAGCTTGACGCCGGGCACCGCCACACGCCAATGGCATCCCATCGCGATTTCGAGCCCGCCGCCGAGCGCATGGCCGGCGAGCGCCGCAACCATCGGCTTGCCCGCGGCTTCGATGGCGGCGATGACGTCGCGCCCGCTCGGTCCGCTGATGGCGCGGCCGAACTCCTTGATGTCCGCGCCGGGAATGAACGTGTTGCGGGCGCCGATGATCACCGCCGCCGCGATCGTCGGATCCTCCGCGGCGCGGCGCACGCAGTGCAGCAGCTCGGCGCGAACGGCCATGCTCATCGCGTTCACCGGCGGGTTGTCGATGGTGAGGATCGCGACGTCGTCGCGCGACTGGTAGATCACGGTTGCCATGGATGCGCCTCCTGTAGAGATCGTAAACTAAGTTATCGATGATTGCAATCGGGAGGACGCCATGAATGTCGGTATCGCGAGAAAGATCGCGGTGGTCGTCGGCGGGAGCCGCGGTTGCGGGCGCGGCAGGGGCTCCCTTGCGGCCTTCCTGTGCTCCGAGCGCGCCGCATTCCTCACCGGCGAGACGATTCGCCTGGACGACGCTTACACGGAGAGCCTGTTCCAGCGATCGTGCGAAAAGCGCGCCGAGGGGGTTGACGGCGCGATTATACCTAGTATACTAAGTCAACGATGAGCGCCAACTTTCTCCATTCTGCGCAGGACGGCGCCGTCGTCACCCTCACGATGAGCCGGCCCGACGAGCGCAACGCGATAGGCTCGCATGCCGATTGCGACGAGTTCGTCGCCGCGCTCGAGCGGGCGAGCGCCGATCCGCGCGTCGCCGTCGTGATGCTCACCGGAGCGGGACCGTCCTTCAGCGCCGGCGGCAACCTGAAGAACATGCGCGATCGGATCGGCATCGGCGCGCTCGACACGCCGATGGCGACTCGCAACAACTATCGTGCGGGCATCCAGCGCGTTCCGCGCGCGCTGTGGGAACTCGAAATCCCCACGATTGCCGCGGTCAACGGCCATGCGATCGGCGTCGGTCTCGATCTTGCGTGCATGTGCGACATCCGAATCGCCGCCGACAGCGCGAAGTTCGCCGCGAGCTTCATCAAGGTTGGCATCGTGCCGGGCGACGGCGGCGCGTATTTCCTCCCGAAAGCGGTCGGCCTAGCGAAGGCGGCCGAGATGCTGTTCACCGGCGACATGCTGGACGCGGACGCCGCGCTCGCGTGCGGTCTCGTTTCCCGCGTCGTTGCGGTCGACTCGCTCATGGCCGAGGCCGGCAAGCTCGCCGCGCGCATCGCCGTCAATCCGCCGCAGACGCTGCGCTTGTCGAAGCGCTTGCTGCGCGAAGCGCAACATGCACGGCTCTCCGAGGTGCTTGAGCTTTCCGCCGCCTACCAGTCGCTCGCCCATGAAACGGCCGATCACCGCACGGCGTTGAACGCATTTTTCGACAAGCGCGTGCCGGTATTCACCGGCCAATGAATGCGCCGATCGCCATTGCCCAAAGAGGAACGACGATGAACGAGAAGATCTTGTCGAGCAAGGAAGGGGCTATCGGCCACGTCGTCTTCAACAACCCGGACAAGCTCAACGCGATCTCGCTGCAGATGTGGGAAGGCATGGGCGCCGCGGTGGACGCGTTCGAGCGCGATGCCGACATCCGCGTCATCGTGCTGTACGGCGCCGGCGGCAAGGCGTTCGTCGCCGGCGCCGATGTATCGAAGTACGAAGAGGAGCGGATGGGCGACAACGCGCAGGAGCACTATGCGCGGACCGGCGAGCGCGCGCTGTCTTCGCTGTACAACTCGAGCAAGGCGACGATCGCGGCGATCGACGGCTATTGCATCGGCGGAGGCATCTCGGTCGCGGTGAGCTGCGATTTGCGCATCGCCACCGCGAAGTCCCAATTCGGCCAGCCGGCGATGCGTTACGGCATCGGCTATCGCTACAAGAGCCTGCGTCGCGTCGCCGATCTGATCGGGCCTGCGGCGGCCAAGGACCTGCTGATCGGCGGCTACATGTTCGATGCACAGGAGGCGTACGTGAAAGGGCTCGTCGGCAGGGTGCTGCCGGAAGACGGCTTCATGGACGCGATCGTCGCGCAGGCGCGAAAGATCGCCGACGGCGCCCCGTTGACGCTTCGGCAGGTGAAGCATGCGATCGCGCAGATCGTGATGGACCCCGCCGAGCGCGATCTCGACGAAGCCGAGCGGCTGTTCCAGCAATGCTACGCGAGCCGCGATTATCGGGAAGGCATTCGCGCCTTCGCCGAGAAGCGCAAGCCTCATTTCGTCGGTGCCTGAAGTCGAGATGGACGTCTCGAGCATCGAGCGGCTGCTCGCGCCGACATCGGTGGCGATCGTCGGAGCATCCGATGATCCCACGCGCGTCGGAGGCCGTCCGATCCAGCGGATGCTTGCTGCCGGGTACCCGGGGCCGATTTATCCGGTCAATCCGACACGCAGCGAAGTTCAGGGCCTCAGAGCGTATCCCTCCATTGCGGCGATCGACGCGCCGGTCGACTGCGCGGTGCTCGCGGTCGGCGCGGATGCGGTGCTGCCGTATGTCGAGCAGTGCGCGCTGAAGGGCGTCAAGTCGCTCGTCGTGTTCAGCGCCGGCTTTGCCGAGATGGGCAGCGAAGGTCAAACGGCGCAGAAGCGCATCGTCGACGTTGCTCGCGCGGCGGGCATGCGGATGATCGGACCGAACTGCCTCGGCGTTTACAACGTCTCGCAGAAGGTCTACCTGACGTTCACGAGCCTGTTCCAGCAAACCGTCCATCCCGGGCTCAACGTCGGCCTCGTCAGCCAGAGCGGCGGCTACGCGAGCCACGTGCTGAAGCTCGCGCAGAATCGCGGCCTCGCGATCGGTCACTTCATCACGACGGGCAACGAGGCCGACGTCGAGTTCGGCGAGGCGCTGGCCGCGCTGGCGCTGAATCCCGACGTCAACGTCATCCTTGCGTATATCGAAGGTGTACGCGCGAAGCACACGTTTCTGCAGGCGCTCGAAATTGCGCACCGCAATCGCAAGCCGGTCGTCGTGTTGAAGGTCGGCGGCACCGAAGCCGGCGCCGCGGCAGCCGCGTCGCATACGGCGTCGCTCGCAGGCGCCGACGCGATCTACGACGCAGTGCTCGCCGACTACGGCGCTTTTCGCGCGCGCTCCATGGAAGAAGCGCTCGACGTCGTCTACGCGGCGAGCTGGAATCGCTTCGCGCCGCGCGGCAGCGTGTGCGCGATCAGCGCTTCCGGCGGCATCGGCGTGCAGATCGCCGACGCCGCGAGCGAGGCCGGCTGTCCGTTGCGCGAGACGCCGCAAGCGGCGCAGCGGGCGATCGTCGATATCGTGCCGCTCGCGTCGGCGCGCAACCCGATCGATCTCGTCGGCACGATGATGAGCGATCCGCATGCGATCGAACAGGCGCTGCGCGTCCTGTTCGCGCAAGGAAGCTTCGATGCGGCGCTGATCTTCATCGGCATCAATGGGCTGATCGCGAAGCTCGTCGAGCCGTTCATCGCCGTGCTCGCGCGCGTCATCGACGAATTCCCCGACAAGCTCGTCGTGGTATCGGCGGTCGCCGACCCTGCGACCGTGCGTGCGATGGAGGCGATCGGCGTGCCGGTGTTCGAGGACCCGGGCCGCGCGATGAAGGCGCTTGCCGCGCTCGGTCATTTCGCCGCGTCGTTCGTGCGCGCGTTGCCGTCACGCGCGAGCGCAACTGCGGCTGCGGGCGAGAAATTGCCCGCCGCGAAGGCGTTCAACGAAGCGGAAGGCAAGGCGATTCTCGCACGCCACGGCATCGGGCGGCCGCGCGAGATGGTAGCCGCTGATGCGACCAGCGCGCGCGATGCCGCCGAGCGCATCGGCTATCCGGTCGTTGTGAAGATCCTGTCGCCCGACATCGCGCACAAGACCGACGTCGGTGGCGTCGTGCTGGGTATCGTGTCGGGCGAAGCGATCGAAGCGGCAGTGGCGAAGATCGCCGGCGCCGTCGCGCTTCGTGCGCCGCACGCGAGGATCGACGGCTATCTGGTGGGCGAGATGGTGTCGGACGGCATCGAATGCATCGTCGGCGTCGACGTCGATCCGCTGTTCGGTCCGGTGATCATGTTCGGTCTCGGCGGTGTGCTCGTCGAGCTGCTGAAGGACGTTACCTTTCGACTCGCGCCCGTCGACGAGAACGAGGCGCGCGAAATGGTCGCTTCCGTGCGCGCGTTTCCGCTGCTCGACGGTTATCGCGGCAAGCCGAAGGCCGATGTGGACGCACTGGCGAGCGCCATCGCCGCGATCTCGCGTCTTGCGGTGGCCAACGCCGATCGGCTGCGCGTGCTCGAGGTCAATCCACTTCTGGTCATGCCGCACGGGCGCGGCGTGATCGCGCTCGACGCAGTGATCGAAACAACCCCCATCGATGTGACCTCCGGAGCCTTGTCATGACGCCGCAGCGCAAACCCCTGTTCGCCGTTGCGTTCGACGGCATTCCGAAAGCCTTGCACCGCGGCGAGTCGGAGCTTCCGTTCGTCGAGTTCGAGTCCGGTGTCGAGATGCAGGTACTGCACACCGACCTCGATACCGGCCTCTGGGTGATCCGCATGCGGCTCGCGCCCGGCGCGCAACTGCCGACGCACAAGCACGCGGGCGAAGTGTTCGCGTTCACGCTCGCGGGTGCCTGGAAGTATCTCGAGTACCCGGAAGTCAACACGGCCGGGTCTTACCTGTACGAGCCCGCGGGGTCGGTCCACACGCTGCAGGCATTGCCGTCGAATACGGAGAAGACCGATGTGTGGTTCGCGATCCGCGGTCCGAACCTCAATCTCGATGCGGAAGGGAAGGTGACGCTGGTTCTCGACGCGGGCCTTGTGCTCAAAGTCTATCGTTCGCGCTGCCGCGAGCTCGGAATGGCGAGCCCGACGGTCATCGGCAGCTGAGCGCATGGATCTGCGCTTCACCGAAGAGGAAGTCGCCTTTCGCGCCGAAGTGCGAGCGTTCGTTCGCGCCTCGCTGCCCTCTCGCGTCCGGCAGAAGATGATCGCGGGAAGCTCGCTCGGGAAAGACGACGTCGTTCAATGGCAGCGGATTCTCAACAAGCGCGGATGGGCAACACCAGCCTGGCCGAAAGCGCATGGCGGTCCCGGCTGGACCGCCGTGCAGCGTTACATCTTTCTCGACGAGCTGCATCAGGCGCCTGCGCCCGAGCCGCTGTCGTTCAACGTGAACATGATCGGACCGGTGCTGTACACGTTCGGCACCGAGGAGCAGAAGCGCCGCTTTCTGCCGCGCATCGCCAATCTCGACGACTGGTGGTGCCAGGGATTCTCCGAGCCGGGAGCCGGATCGGACCTCGCATCGCTCGCGGCGTCGGCACGCCGGATCGAATCGGCAGCGGGCGATCATTACGTCGTGAACGGCCAGAAGACGTGGCAGGGCATGGGCCATCACGCCGACTGGATGTTCACGCTCGTGCGCACGGCGGCGTCGGAAAAGCCGCAGGCGGGAATCTCGATGCTGCTGATCGACATGAAGACGCCGGGCGTTACCGTGCGGCCGATCATCACGATCGACGGCCGGCACGAGGTGAACGAAGTGTTCCTCGACGATGTTCGCGTGCCGGTCGAACAGCGCGTCGGCGCCGAAAATGCCGGCTGGGACATCACCAAGTTCCTGCTCGGCAATGAGCGCACGGGCATCGCGCGCATCGGCATGTCGAAGCACCTCGTGCGGCGCGCGAAGTCGCTTGCCGCGACGCTTACCGACGGCGAGACGACGCTCGCCGACAACCCTCGGTTTCGCGAGCAGGCCGCCGCGATCGAGATCGAGCTTCGGGCGCTCGAGATCACGCAGATGCGCGTGCTCGATTCGATGAAGGAGTCGAGCGACAAGCCCGATCCGCGCTCGTCGATCCTGAAGGTGAAGGGCACGGAGTTGCGCCAGCGCGCAAGCGAATTGTTGCTCGACGTCGCCGGTCCGCTCGCTGCCCCGTTTCGCGACGATTTCGATGACGGCGACGAACCGCTCGCCGGCAGCACGGCAGCGTCGGCCGTCGCTGCGACCTATTTCAACCTTCGCGCCGCGTCGATCTACGGCGGCTCGAACGAGATCCAGAAGAACATTCTCGCCAAGGGTGTGCTGGGCTTGTAGGTGCCATGGACTTCGCGCTCAACGACGACCAGCGGATGCTCGCGGACATGGTGGCACGCCTGGTTGCCAACGATTACGGCTTCGAGCAACGGCTGCGCTACGCGCGTGCGCGCGAGGGCTGGAGCCGCGCGATGTGGGCGAAGTGCGCGCAGCTCGGATTGCTGGCGCTGCCGTTTGGCGCCGAGCACGGCGGTATCGACGGCGGGTCGGTCGAGCTCATGCTGGTGATGCAAGCGCTCGGCAAGGCGCTGGTTCTGGAGCCTTATCTGTCGACCGTCGTGATCGCCGGTGCGGCGCTGCGCGCCGGCGCGACGCCCGGCCAGCGCGCGCAATGGATACCGCGGATCGCGGCCGGCGACACGATCATCACGCTCGCGCATGCCGAGCCGCAATCGCGCTACAACCTCGCCGATGTCGCGTGCATTGCTCGCCGCGACGGCGATGCGTACGTGCTCGACGGCCGCAAGGTGCTCGTCGCACACGGCGACAGCGCCGATCAGTTGCTGGTGAGCGCGCGCGTGCACGGCAAGCGCACCGATCGCGACGGCATCGGCCTGTGGCTCGTCGATGCGCGCTCGCCGGGTGTATCGCGCCGGAGCTACCGCACGATGGATGGCGTGCGCGCGGCGGACATCGGCCTCGACGGCGTACGCGTGAGCGCGGAGCACGCGATCGGAGAGCCCGGCAGCGCGATCGATGTCCTCGAAGGCGTCGCGAACCTCGCGATCGTGGCGCTCGCCGCCGAGGCGGTCGGCGCGATGTCGGCGTGCTTGGACATGACCGTCGAATACCTCAAGGTGCGCCAGCAGTTCGGCGGTCCGATCGGCCGCTTCCAGGCGCTGCAGCATCGCGCGGCCGACATGCTGATTGCCGTCGAGCAGGCACGCAGCATGGCGATGCTCGCCGCGCTAATGGTCGACGAGCCCGACGACAACGAACGGCGCAAGGCGATGTCGGCGGTCAAGGTGCAGATCGGCACGTCGGCGCGCTTCGTGGGCCAGCAGGCGATTCAGCTCCACGGCGGCATCGGCGTCACCGAGGAATACGCGGTCGGTCACTACTTCAGGCGCTTGACGATGATCGAGACCATGTTCGGCGATCGCGACCATCATCTCGCGCAGTTCGCGCGCTCCGGCGGCTTCGTCGAGGCGGCGTGAGGAGCGGCACATGGAGCTGCGGCGGGATCCCGGCGACGAAACCTTCCGTGAGGAGGTCCGTACGTTCCTGCGCGACTGTTTGCCGGTGGAAATGGCGCGCCGCACGCGGCGCGCGTTTCATCCGGCCAAGCCGGACATGCAGGCGTGGACGCGCATTCTGCATCGTCGCGCCTGGTCGGCGCCGCACTGGCCGGTCGAATATGGCGGCACCGGCTGGTCGCCATCGCGTCAATTCATCTTCGAAGTGGAGTGCGCTCTCGCCGGCGCGCCACCGACGTGCGCTTCGGCTTTCCGGCTCGTCGCACCGGTGATCTACACGTTCGGCACGGCCGCGCAGAAGGAGCGTTACCTGCCCGGCATCCGGTGCGGCGACGAGTTCTGGGCGCAGGGTTTTTCGGAACCGAACGCTGGCTCGGATCTCGCATCGCTTCGCACATCGGCGCGCCGCGACGGCGACGCCTACGTCGTCAACGGCCAGAAGATCTGGACGAGCGAGGCGCATTGCGCGGATCGTTTGTTCTGCCTGGTGCGCACTAACGCGACCGTCAAGCCGCAACACGGCATTTCGTTCCTGCTCATTGACGCCGATGCGCCCGGCGTCACGATCCGGCCGATCATCTCGATCGACGGCGCGCATAGCTTGAACGAGGTCTTCTTCGACGACGTACGCGTGCCAGTGAGCGACCGCGTCGGCGACGAAGGGCAGGGGTGGGCGTACGCGAAGTTCCTGCTCGAGCACGAGCGCGCGTTGAGCGCCGAAGTGCCGCGCAACCGGCGCATGTTCGCCCGATTGATCGAGATCGCGAGTCGTGAAACGTCGAACGGCGTACCGCTGCTGGAAGACGCGGCGTTCGCGCGACGCATCGCCGAAGTCGAAGTCGAGCTGATGGCGCTGGAATTCCTCACGTTGCGCGCGCTGTCGGAAGAGGGCAGCACGGCGAAACCCTGTTGGCCGAGCGGTTCGGTGCTCCATGTCCTCGGCTCGGAGCTGCAGCAGGCGATCGCCGAGTTGCAGCTCGAAGCGCTGGGAGAGCGCGCTACGACGTTCTATCCGGCGATCGACGGCGATGAGACGCCCGCGGACTATCCGCCGGGCCCGGATCACGCGCCGGGCGTTGCGTCCGATTATCTGTATCGGCGCGCGGTGACGATCTATGGCGGCAGCAACGAAATCCAGCGCAATCTGATCGCGAAGTCGGTTCTCGAGCTTTGACCGCTATGGACTTCGCATTGAACGAAGAGCAAACGCTGCTGCGCAACAGCGTGCGCCGCTACATCGAGCGCGAATACGATTTCGCAGCACGCCGGATCGTGGTCGCGGAGCACGGCGGATTCAGCCGCGAGCGCTGGAACGCGTTCGCCGAAATGGGGTGGCTCGGCGTCGGCGTGCGGGAAGCCGCCGGCGGCTTCAGCGGTAGCGCGGTCGAATGCGCGATCGTGTTGGAGGAGCTCGGGCGCGCGCTCGTCGTCGAGCCGTTCGTCGCGCTTGCCGTACTCGCGACGCAGCTCGTGCTCGAGGCGTCCAAAGGTTGCGAACGAGCGCTGCTCGCGGAGCTCATCGCGGGCACGACCGTGATCGCGGTCGCGCACGGCGAAACGCGGGCGCGCGGTCGCCTCGCGCACGTGACCACGGTGGCGAAGCGCGCGGCGCACGGCAGTTATGTGCTCGACGGGTACAAGTCGCGGGTGCTCGGTGGACCGGTGGCCGATCGCTTCATCGTGTCGGCGCGCACGTCCGAATCCACGGACGATGCGCGAGGCATTACGCTCTTCGTGCTTAGCGCGCACGCGCCCGGCGTAAGACGACGCGGTTTTCAGCTACTCGACGGCAGCGTTGCGTGCGATCTCGTTCTCGACCGAGTGCAGGTGGGACCCGGCGACGTGCTCGGCGACGTGGGCGCGGCGTTCCACGCGCTCGAGCATGCGCACGCACACGCGATCGTTGGCGCCTGCGCCGAAGCGCTCGGCGTCATGGAGCGGGCGACGTGGACGACGCGCGACTATCTGCAGCAGCGCCGGCAGTTCGGAGCTCCGATCGGCAGCTTCCAGGCGCTGCAGCATCGTCTTGCCGACATGGTGATCGCGCTCGAGCAATCGCGCGCCAGTCTGCATTGCGCACTGAGCGCGCTCGAATGCGAGCCGCAGCACACACGCCGGCATGCGGTCGCGGCCGCGAAAGCGCAAATCGGCCGCGCCGGACGATTCGTCGGCACGCAAGCCATCCAGCTCCATGGCGGCATCGGCCTCACCGACGAATACATCGTCGGTCACTGTCTGAAGCGCCTGATCGTGATCGACGGCTGCTTCGGCAATGCGCAATTCCATCTCGCCGAGATGGCCCGAACCTATGCGCGCGCGAACGATTCGATCGCGCGGGGACCAACCGTTCACGAGCACCGTTCATACGCCGATGAATCCTGCGCACTCTAGATCGTTCGAACGGCCGGGAATCTATCGCCGGCGCATCCGCATCCGGACGGCGGCCGGTATCGCGCGCGCCGATCTCGAAGACGATCCGCACCGCTATGCCGTGATCGTTCGCCACGACGGCGAGCGCGTGAGCGCGATCGAGGGTCGTACCGTGCGCACGCCGTGGACATCGTGCCGCGAGGCGACGAGCGTGCTCGACCGGCTGGTCGGCATACCGCTTTCGCCGAATCCGCTCGCCGTTTATGCTTCCACCAACGGTCGCGAGCAATGCACGCACCTGTTCGACCTTGCGGGACTTGCGATCGCCCACGCGGCGCGGCGGACGCGGTTGCGCCATTACGACGTCGAGGTGCCGTGCTTCAATCCACGCGGGCGGCAGACGGGACGCCTGAGCCGCGACGGCATCGCGGTGCTCGAATGGACCGTGGACCGTACGGAGATCGTCGCGCCGGCGCCGTTCGGCGGACAAAATCTGCGCAACATGATGGATTGGGCAAAGCGGACTTTTCACGATCCCGACGATCACGAGGCGATCGTCGTGTTGCGGCGCGCGTTCTACATTTCCGGCGTCCGGACGTACGATCTCGACAGGCTCGCGGTCGCGCAGGCGACCGGGCACGCGAGCGGGGCGTGCTACGTATTCCAGCCCGGCGTCGTCGAACGCGCGGCGCGCGTCATGCGTTCGACGCTCGATTTCACCGACGCGCCGGAACGGCTGCTCGGTGACCTCGAGGCAAAGGCGTGAAAAGCGCGACGCTCATCAGGACACGATATGACCCCGACTCGCAACGCGCTGCTGGAACTGATCGTCGATCCGGACGATGCCTATGCTCGGCCGACCGCCGAAATCACACCGCTTCAGCTGCAGGCGGTGCGGGAGCTGTTCCTGCAGCGGCGCGAGCAGATTCCGTTGCTGCGCAAGCGCGCAGACGATGCGGGCATCGACGACATCCGCTCGCTGGACGACGTCGTGCCGCTGCTCTTCGCGCATACGGTCTACAAGTCGTATCCGCCGTCGTTCGTCGACAACGGACGCTGGGACCGCATGCTGCAGTGGCTCGATGCGCTGTCGGTCGCCGACGTCGCCGACGTCGATATAACCGGGGTCACCGACATCGACGAATGGATCGAGCGCCTCTGGAGCGCCGGTCACATGGTGCTCGCCACCAGCGGCTCGTCCGGCAAGTGCTCGTTCCTCAACCATACGCGCGGCGATCGTGAATTGAAGACGCGGCATTTTCGTCACTCGGTGGGATGGCCCTTCGTCAAGGCCGCGAACGACCGCACGGTGTTCTGGCTCGGCCCGATCAAAGGTGCGAACAGCGCGATCGAAGCGGCGAACATCACGGTGGCGAACTGGAGCCGCCCGGGCTCGGCCTACGTGCTGACCGACGAGCCGCTGCGCATTTCCGAAGTGAGCCGGATGGCGACGATGCGCAAGAAGATGGCGGACGGCTCGGCCGCGCCTCACGAGATCGCCGCGTTCGAAAGCGCCGCCGCGCGCAAGGCGGCCGACGGACAGGCGGCGATGGCGAAGCTCGCCGACACGATCCTCGATCATCGCCACGAGCCGATCTACATCTCGGGCATGTGGGCGCAGTTCATGGCGCTGATCCGACGTGCGCGCGAGCGCGGCATTGCCGATGGCGAATTCCATCCGGACACGGTGATCAGCGTCGGCGGCGGCGTCAAAGGCGTTGCGATGCCACCCGACTACAAGGAACGGGTTGACCGCTTCTTCGGCCCGGTGGTGCGTCCCGGCGCGTACGGCATGACCGAGCTCGCACAAGTGATGCCGCGTTGCGAGGCGGGCCGGTATCACCACGCACCCGGCCTCGTCTGGCTCATACTCGACCCGCCCGGCGAACGCTTGCTGACAGCAGACGACGCGGTCGACGGGATCGTCGAGGGGCGCTTCGCGTTCGTCGACCTGCTCTACGAAGGGCGCTGGGGCGGCCTCATCACCGGCGACAAGGTGACGATCGATTTCGCCGATCGCTGTGCGTGCGGACGGCCGGGTCCGACGTTGCTCGACAACATCACGCGCTTCGCACAGCCCGGCGAGGACGATCATATCGGCTGCGCCGGCACCATCGACGGCTACATCCGCGGAGCACTGAACGCATGAACGCCATCGACCTTGCAATGCCCGTACCTGTCTGTCACGTCGTCAAAGGCGAGACAATCACGGCCTCGGAGCTCGAGTACGGACCGCCGCACGCGCGCTTCGCCACGCCGAAGCTCGATCTCGATGCGCTGGTGTGGTCTCGCCAGCAGCCGGGTCCCGCGTTCGACACTCCGCTTGCGGAGATCATGGACGTGCTGGTCGAAACTGGCAAATGGCTCGCCGCCGATCCGCAGGGCCTGCTCGCCGAGGCGCTGGAATTCTCGTCGCGAATGAGCCCGCTGCCGCGAAGCCTGCTCGAGCGCTCGTACGCGAATCTCGGACGCCTGTTCAACCGCGCCAGCATGGAATTCCAGGTGCGCGAAGAGCTGGGCGGCCCGCAGGTGCTCGACGGCTGGCGCGAAGTGAGCGATGCGCCGAGCGGTCGCACTCACCGCATTCGAGCGTTTCCGCCGCGGCTGATCCATATCGTCGCCGGCAATGCGCCGGGCGTGTCGGCGTTGACGGTGATCCGCGGCGCGCTGACCAAAGGCGTGCACCTGTTGAAGATTCCGTCCAACGACTTGTTCACCGCGACCGCGATCCTGCGCGCGATGGCGGTCGTCGCGCCCGATCATCCGGTGACGCGATCGTTTTCGGCAGCGTATTGGCGAGGCGGCGATCAACACGTTGAAAGCATGCTGTTCCGGCCGCAATTCTTCGACAAGCTCGTGGCGTGGGGCGGCGAAAGCGCGCTTCGCAGCGCGAAGCAGTACGTCGGTCCGGGCTTCGAGCTCGTCGCGTTCGATCCGAAGACGTCGATCTCGCTGATCGGTCGCGAAGCGTTCGCATCGGATGACGTGCTGGCCGATGTCGCCGATCGTGCGGCAGCCGATGTCACGCTGATGAACCAGCAGGCTTGTGCGTCGAGCCGGTTCCAGTTCGTCGAAGGCAGCGCCGCGCAGGTCGACCGCTATTGCGCATTGCTGCAATCACGGTTGGGCATCGAGCGTCAGAACGCTTCGGCGTGCGGCAATGCGCTGACGTCCGAGTTGCGCGAGGAGATCGAGGGACTGCGCGGCATGGAGCCGTACTACCGCGTCTGGGGTGGATACGAGGGCAGGGGTGTGGTGATTCGCTCCGAGGAGCCGGTCGATTTCCATCCCGACGGCCGCGTCGTCAACGTCGTCGCGGTCGAAGATCTCGCGAGTGCGGTGCACCACGCCAATGTCGCAACGCAGACGGTCGGCGTCTATCCGAGCGCGCGCAAGGCTGCGCTGCGCAATGCGCTTGCCGCGATGGGCGTGCAGCGGGTCGTCGAGCTCGGAATGGCCGGCGGCGTGGAAACGGGACTGCCGCACGACGGCTTCTTTCCGCTGCAGCGTTTCGTGCGCTGGGTGAATGACGAAGGTTCGGAGGGCTGACATGACATTCGTGGTGAGGCCGTTGGCGCCGTTCGGCGCCGAGATCATCGGGCTCGATCTCGAGCAACCGATCAGCGACGCCGTTGCGGAAGCGATTCGTCGCGTTTGGATCGACGCGGGGATCGTGCTCTTTCGCGGTGCCGTAACGTCCGCCGACGCGCATTTGCGTCTGAGCCGCTGCTTCGGCGAGCCGCGGCCCTCGGCCACGGCCAAACTGAACGTCAAAGACAACCCGTATCTGATGAACTTGATCTGCGGACCGGCAGACCGGAACAGCAACACGTTCACCGTGTTCGAGGTCAACGGAGCGCAGCGCACCGGCTGGCTCGGCTGGCATTGGGACCAGTCGTTCACGGCCGAAATCGTGCGCGGCGCGGTGCTGCGGATGCTCGAGCCCGCGCAGCGCGACGGCAGGACGGGGTTCATCGACGCGATCGCCGCTTACGATCGGCTATCCGATGCGATGAAGAAGCGCATCGAATCGCTCGAGGTCGTGTACCACTTCGAGGGGCGGCAGGAGATGAACCGCTTCGGCTTTCCGAAGGATCTCAAGGTCGTGACGCGCGCGTCCGAAGCGCCCGAAGCCCATGCTCAATTCAAGCGCGACTTTCCGCCGGTCGTACATCCGCTCGTCATCACGCAGCGTGAAACCGGCCGCAAAGTGCTGAAGCTCTCGCCGATGCATGCGCAGTACGTTCTGGGCTTGAGCCGGGACGAAAGCGATGCGCTGCTATTCGAGCTCGCCGACGGGCTCGTCGACGAGCGTTACGCGTACTACCACACTTGGCAGGCCGACGACATCATCGTATGGGACAACTGGCGCATCATTCATTGCGCCACCGGCATCCCGCCGGACTGCTCGCGGCACGCGCAACGCACGACGATCAGCGGCGACTACAAGCTCGGGCGTTATCTCGACCCGGCGATGGCGGGCGAGAAGGCTCGCCGTCGATTCGACGATTGAGCTGCGCCGCGCTACGTTGAGGCGTATCGGGTGATCGAGCCTTCGGGCTCGTCGCCGGGCGCCGGTGTCGCAGCCATCTTGCGTCTCGGCAACGCGAGCGTGGCGAGCAGGCATACGACACAGGTCGACGTGATGAACAGCAGCGCGAGGCCGTAGGCGGCCGCGCTCGGATACACGCCGGCGCCGTGCGATGCGTCCGACACCGTCGACGTCGCGAGAATGAGCGTCACGATCTGTGCGCCGATCGCGGTCGCCGTGGCACGGACGACCTGTTGCAGACCCGTCGCTTCGCCGACTCGATCGGCGGGCACGATCTCGACGATCAGGTTCGGCATCGCGGCATACATCATCGCGCCGCCGAAGCCGACGAACACGATCATCGGAACGAGAAACACGATCGCGCCGTGGTAGAGCGTGATGGCGACCCAACCCGTCGTGACGAGCGCAATTCCGATCAGCAGCGCTTGCCGCGCGCCGTGACGCGCCGCGATGAAGCCGCTCCACGGTGCCGCCACGGTGGCGAGAAGATTCGACGGCAGCTTGATCATCGCGGCCATCGTGGCCGACACGCCCAGGCCCACGATCGTCCAGCTCGGTTGCTGCATCAGGAGCAGCAGGATCAGCATCAACTGCGACGTGCCGACGCCGAACAATGCCATCGCGAGATTGGACAACGCGATCTGCCGGTTGGTGAAGAGCCGCACGTTGATCAGCGGGTTCTTCTGCCGAAGCTCGTGGCCGATCCAGATGGCAATCAGGAGCACGCTGCCCACGACGAGGCCGACGGTTCGCATATCCGTCCAGCCCCAGCTCCTGCCGTTGCTGATCGCGAGCAGAAATCCCGCGATCGCCGGAACGAACAGCACGCCGCCGAGCACGTCGATGCCGCCTTCCTTCGCCGCGCGCGGCGAAGGAGGAACCCAGATCAGCACGCACGCGATCGACACGGCGGCGAAACCGCCGCTGCAATAGAAGATCCACGGCCACGTCAAGTGGTCGACGATGAGGCCGCCGAGGATGAGACCCGTACCCGCCGACACGGTCGCGGTCGCCGCGATGATGCCAACGCCGATCGCAACGCGTTGCGCCGGCAGGTTTTCGCGTAGCAGGCCGAAGCACAGCGGCAGGATCGCCGCCGACATACCCTGCACGGCGCGCCCGACGATCACCCATTCGAGCTGCGTCGACAGCGCGCTGATCGCCGAGCCGCCGCCGGCACACAGAAGCACGACGACCATGACCCGCCTGCGGCCGAAAAGGTCGCCGAGTCGTCCGCAAATGACGGTCGCGCCGGCGGCCACCAACAGAAACGACGTGACCAGCCATCCGACGCCGACGGGATCGCTGAAAACGCCATACAGCGTCGCGAGCGCCGAATAGATCATGCCGGTCTCGAAGCCGCTCGTGACCTCGGCGGCCATCAACGCCATCAACAGCAGCCAGGTTCGTGCGTTGATCGGTTCGGCGGCGGCAGAGGTCATGGCTTCCTTCAACGAGACTGCGAATGCGAAAGGGCGCTCGCCGCGTCGAGCTGCGTGTCGTTCGATATCGCTTCCCAGGCGGCAAGCTCCTGCGTCATCGCGTCGAGCTTGCGGCGGATGCGTTCGACGGCGTCCGGTCCGAGCGCGAGTCGCATCGGAGGATCCGGCGCGTCGACGGCCGCGATGATCGCCGCGGCGGCCTTCGCCGGATCGCCACCCTGATGTCCGTCGTACTTTTCGAGATTCCTGCGCACGGCCCCGGCAGTTGGCTCGTAATCGTCGATGACGCATGCGGCGCGCGCGATCGCGCGGCTCGACGCCCAGCTCGTGCGAAAGCCGCCGGGTTCGACGATCGTGACCTTGACGCCCAGCGGCTTGACTTCGGCCGCGAGCGCCTCAGAAAGGCCCTCCAGCGCGAACTTCGACGCGCTGTAGATCGCCATTCCCGGCATGCCCACGATACCGGCGAGTGAAGAGATGTTGACGATGTGGCCGCGCCGCTGACGACGCAGGCAAGGCAACGCGGCCTGCGTGACGGCAAGCGCGCCGAAGAAATTCGTCTCCATCTGCTGGCGCGCTTCGGCCTCGCTCGTTTCTTCGACAGCGCCGACCAATCCGTAGCCCGCGTTGTTGACGACGACGTCGACGCCGCCGGCGCGCTCGATCGCTTGCCGCAGGATGTCGACGATGTGCGCGCGCTCGGCCAAGTCGAGTCGGCACGCGAACGCGCGACCCGGTGCAAGCGATTCGAATTCGGCGAGCTGATCGTCGCGACGCAGCGTGCCGATCACCGTTTCGCCGCGCGCGAGGACGGCTTCAGCCAAGGCTCGCCCAAAGCCGCTCGAGACACCGGTGATCAGCCACGTACGGTTACGATCCGTCATGCCGACGACGCTCATGCATATCGCCTCTGTTGCGCCGCTCGCTTGCTCGTGTCGGACGCTTGCGTCGACATCCCGTCTGCGCCCTCGCGACGAGCCTCGATGGGGTACGCGAGCATCGGGGTCGGCGCCGACACATCGCGGAGCAGAAAATGCGACAGCGACGGGATCAGCAACAGCGCGCCGATCATGTTCCAGACGAACATGAACGTCAGCAGGATGCCCATGTCCGCCTGGAATTTGATCGGCGACCACGCCCACGTCACCACGCCGGCCGCCAACGTGAGACCGACGAGCGCAACGACGCGGCCGGTGAAGAGCAGCGACCGCTTGTAGGCCTGACGCAGCGACATGCCGCTTCGCTGCAACGCGAGCTGAACGCTCAGCAGGTAGAGCGCGTAGTCGACGCCGACGCCGACGCCGAGCGCGATCACCGGCAACGTGGCCACTTTTACGCCGATCCCGAGGAGCACCATGAGCGCTTCGCACAGGATCGACGTGATGACGAGCGGAATCAGAGCTACGACGACGGCACGCCAGCTCCTAAACGTGATGAAGCAAAGGAGCACGACCGCGGCATAGACGAGGAACAGCATCATCCGGTTCGAGTCCTTGACGACGATATTCGTCACCGCTTCGATGCCCGCGGAGCCGGCGGCAGGCAGGAACTGCAGATCGGCGTCGTCATGCGCTTGCGCGAACCGCTCGGCGGCGCCGAGCACGCGTGTGAGCGTCTCCGCCTTGTGATCGGCGAGATAGGCGATGACCGGCGTCACCGCACAGTCGAGATTGGCAAGCTCCGGGTTGTACAACATCGCCGGGCGCACGGCGGTGTTCACGAGGAACTGGTTGCGATTGATGGTGAGCCACTTCGGCGAGCCTTCGAATCCGCCGGCGGTGTAGAGGCGCACGACCGCTCCGAGCGACGCGACGTCGAGCACGCCCGGTACCTGACGCAGCGCCCAGCCGAGGCGGTCGCCTTCGAGCACGGCGCGGTATTTGTCGCACCCGCCCGTCGGTGTTTTGACGATCACCGCGAACTGGTCGGTCGATCCGCCGTAATGCGCGTTCACGAATGCGCTGTCGCGGTTGTAGCGCGAATCCGGGCGCAGCTCCGGCGCGCCGGCGTCGAGATCGCCGATCTGCAGCTGTTGCGCAACGAGCACACCGCCGATCGCGAGCAGCAGCGAAATCGCGATCGCCGCGCTCGCCCAGCGCCGCTCGGTGAAGCGCTCGAGCGTGTTCCACACGACGCCCATCCCTTTGCCGCGCGTTTCGATCGATTCCTCGCGCAGGCTGCGCTTCGCCGCCGCCGCACTGACGCCGGTGTACGACAACAACACCGGAACCAGCAGTAGCTTGGTGAAGATCAGGATGCCCACGCCCAGGCTCGTCGTCAACGCGAGAGCTTTGATTACCGGGACGTCGATGATCATCAGCACGGCGAAGCCGACGACATTGGTGAGCAGCGCCGTCAGGCCCGCGAGGAACAACCGTCTGAACGTGTAGCGCGCGGCGACATACTTGTGCGTGCCGCGTCCGATGTCCTGCATGATGCCGTTCATCTTCTGCGCGCCGTGCGAAAGGCCGATCGCGAAGATCAGGAACGGCACGAGGATCGAATAGGGATCGAGCTCGTAGCCCAGCAGCTCGAGCAACCCCAGCAACCATACGACACCGAGCAACGCGGAGGCGACGAGAACGAGCGTGCTGCGCCAGCAGCGCGTGTAGAGGAAGATGACCGCCGTCGCAATCGTCGCGGACACGGCGAAGTAGGCGAGAACCTGAAGCAATCCCTCGATCAGATCGCCGACGAGCTTCGCGAATCCGACGACGTGGATGCTCACTCCAGCGGTTTCCTGGCCGCGGATCTTCTCTTCGAGGCGGCGCGAGAACTCGCCGTAGTCGAGGCGCTTGCCGTCGACCGTCTCCATCAACGGCACGACGATGACGCTCGACCGGTAATCGTTCGCGACGAGATTGCCGACGACGCCGGCGCGCCGGATGTTGTCCCGCAGCTCATCGATCGACTTCGATGAGCCGTCGTAGCTGTCGGGCATGACGGGCCCGCCGCGAAAGCCCTCCTCGGTCACTTCGGTCCACCGCACGAACGGCGTCCACAGCGATTTCATCCACGCACGATCGACGCCGGGAAGCAGGAAGACGGCGTCGTTGATCTTCGCGAGCGCATCGAGGTAATCGGCGGCGAAGATGTCGCCTCGCGTGTTCTCGACGACGATGCGAATCGAGTTGCCTAGGCCGCGCAGATGGGTCTTGTTGTCGAGATAATTGCGGATATAGGAATGCGACTGCGGAATCATCCGGTCGAAGCTCGCATTGACCGCGAGCTTTGTCGCGAAGAATCCGAGCACAACCGAGATCACCGCGCAGACAAGGATGAGCCAGCCGCGGTGATTGAACACGATGCGTTCGAGCGCGACACCGGAGCGGCGGTCGAAGTCCGCGATGGCGGGCATGACCGGAAAGGCGTCGACGTTCGAGCTGACGTTTGCGCTCATGTCACGCGATCCGGCTGCGGCCCATCAATTCAGTGCGTCGACGCGCGCGCCGTGCGCACCGACGATCGCGATGGTCTTGTCGTCGACGGACGCGACACCGAACAGCGGCGCCGGGCTCGTCACGGGCATTCTCGTCAGCGCACGGGCGTGATCGCTGCCGATCAGCATCTGGCCGCCTTGGCTCACCAACACCACGCGCCCATCGGCGAGCATCGTGCCGGACGTGATCCCGGTGCTGATCCCGGTCTCCAGCGGCTCCCAGGTACGGCCTGCGTCGCGGCTGCGAAACGCATGGCCGCGCAAGCCGAACGCGACGAGCATTCCGGGCTTGCCGACGATGCCGAAATACGTGCCCTGATACGGCGAGGGCAGCGCGACGAAGCGTCCGCTGTCGCGGTTCAGGCGCAACAGCAATCCGCGCTCTCCGGCGATGTAGAGCTCGCCGCCGATGCCGCGAATGCCGTACAGATGCAGGCCTTGCGGATTGTCCGTACGCTCGTACAGGGGCTGCCAGCTTGCGCCTCCGTCGACCGTACCGAAGATGAGATTGAACGAGCCGACGACGTAGCCGATCCGTTCGTTCTCGAACCAGACATCGAGAAAGGGTTGGTCGGGCCCCGGCTCGACGAGGCGCCTGATCTCGGCCAGCACGCGCACAGCGTCGGCATTGCCGGATTGCGCAAGCGTTTCGTAATGCGCCAGCATCAGCGCATTGGCTTGCCGGCCGTCCAGCTGCTTGACCCACGATTGGCCGCCGTCGGCGCTGTGCAAAACGACGCCGTCGTGGCCGACGGCCCAGCCCTGTTGCGGCGTCGCGAAGTACACCGCGGTCAGGTCCGAGCTGACCGGCACCGAAACCTGGCGCCATGCTTGACCGCGATCGTCGGAGATCACGATATGACCGCGCGCGCCGACGGCGATCAAGCGGTTGTCCGCGCGCGCCACGGAAACCAGAACGCTTTTAGGCGCGAGCGCGCTTGGCGCCGCAGGCGTGTCGAGCGGGTCTTGGAACGCGCGCACTGGCACTGCACAAACGAGCAGCCCGAGCGCCGCGAATGATCCCGACCTGATGAAGCGTTTCACGCGTTGTCCGTTCTCTCGACCGGTTCGTCGTCCCCCCGAAAGCGGGGATCCAGCGTCGTTCCAACCAAAGCCACTGGATTCGGCACTTTCGCCGGAACGACGCTGCGGCGCTCAGCGGATCCCCGTGCTCGCGAGCGAGTCCGGCGTCCAGAACGACGAAGGTCTCGGCTTCCTTACGTTGACGCCGCCAGTGTCGCCGGTATGGCTCAACAACACATAGTAACCGTTGATCAGATCGTAGTGGGCGACCGGGTTCTGCGTGGTCGCCGGCACGTCGTAGAGCGGCGCGGGGTGGTTCATGACGGTGCGCCACAGTTTGCCGGTGGCATCGTAGTTGTCGGCGACGATCGTGCCGCCGTCCTCGTCCACGTAGAACACGCGCTTGCTGTAGACGTGCCGCTTGCCCGGCTTCAACGTCGCTTCGACGACCCACGCGCGGTGAAGCTCCCAGCGGTTCAGGTCCGGATTGATGAAGCCGGGCTTCGCCACGTCGGCGAGTTTTCCGGTGTGCAGCCGGTAGCTGTTGTAGGGAATGAAGACCTCCTTCTTGCCCGCGAGCTTGAAGTCGAACCGATCCATCTTGCCGCTGAAGATGTTGATCTCGTCGTACAGCTGCACGCCGCCCGAACCGTCGGTAGGGGTGTCGTACGCGAAGTCGGGGGCGACCCGCACGCGGCGCTGACCCGGCGAATACGACCACGCGCGCCGGCCGTTATCCACGGGATTGATGTAGTCGATGACGATGGTCGCGTTACCTGCGCTTCGCGCCTGGAGCTGGTCGCCGCGGCTGTACAGCAGCGCACCCGTGCCCTTCCTCGCGTCGTCATAGTACGGCTGGTCGGTGAACGCGTTGAAGTCGGCGGTTTCCACCACCTTGCCAGAAGGTTCGACATAGATCGTCTTCGCACGGAATTCCACGGTGCCGCCGATCCAGCGCGTCATGTAATTCCACATGACTTCGTATCCCGTCTTCGGGATCGGAAAGGCAATGCCGCCCGCACACTCGGGCACGATCGCGAGGCCTTCGTCGACCGTCTTGCAACGCGTTGCGTTCTTGACCGTGTTGTCCAGCACGAACTGGGGATACGCCACGGTGCGCCGCGTCGGATAGACGTCTATGCGGAAGCCGGGGTGCTTGGTCATCATCGCCTTCGCGCCCTCGGTGAGCTTGTCGGCGTACTTGTCCATGTTCTTGGCGTCGATGGAATAGAGCGGCTTGTCGTTCGGGAAGGGATCGGGCCGAGGCTTGGGTCCCGGACCGGGCACGAACCCGGCGGGCGGCGTAGTGAGCCCGCCGTTGTACTCGGGAATCGTGCCTTCCTTGTTGCCTGCCTTCTCGGCGCCGAACGGCGTGAGCGTCGTGCCGAGCTGCTTCGCTTCGTCGGCGCTGACAGCGGCATGCGAAACGCTCGTGTATGCGGCGGCGATGCCCAGCGTCACGGCGGCGAAGATCCTGGCGTGCCCGGTCATGGATGTCCTCCTATGTGTTCGGATGCGTTAGAAGCTGGTCCTGAATGTCAACGTCACCAATCCGCGGTCGCTGTACAGCGCGCCGTTGCTGGTCGTGACGATCGAGCCGTTGTCGTGGTACTTGACCAGGAAATCGGAATACTTGAGATCGATCGTGTACTTCGCGAGGTAGTCGAGCGACAGACCGACGCTGTATGTCCCCGCGCCCTCGTTGCCGCCGCTCAGCGTCGCGGCATTGCCGCGCAGGCCGTAGGTCGCGAAGATCGGCATCGAAAGGTCGGCTCCGGGAAAGACCTGCAGCCATTTCGGCGAAACGAGCAGGCTAACGCCGTAAAAGTCGCGCGTCACGCAGCCGTTGTACTTGTCCTGGCCCGGGGCGCAAGTCGTGGCGGACGCGTGGTCTTGCGCCTTGAAAAGATTGGGATTGGCGCGCAGCTTGTCCCAACGACTGTAGACGAGCTCTCCCACCGCCGTCAGCGTGTTGGCGAAAGCGCCCAACGTGGTGAGCACGGTCGCGTTCAGCACGACGTGCGTCGAGTCGCCGCGCGGGCCTTCGAGCGTCGACGGGTTGATGCCCGTATTCACGAACGCCGTGTTGTGACGGCGCACGACTTCCGCGGCGGTGGCAAAGCTACCGATGCGCTTGGCGAGGCTGAGGCCGTAGAGCTCGGTCCCCTTCGCGTAGACCAGACGATAGAACCGGTTGGTCACGTCGACCTGCGGCGATGACCAGGGCTGTCGCTCATCGAACTTGCGGTAATACGCGCCGAGCGTGCCGTCCAGCCATTGCGGCGACCATCGCACGTTGACGCCCCAGTCGCCGCGCTTGTCGCTCGCCTCGACGGCCGCCACGTTCTGGAGGAAGAGTCCCGGCGCAACGGAAAAACGAGCGGGACCATAGAACAGGAAGTCGGCCGCGCCGTAATACGTGCCGCCTTCCGGAAGGCGATTCGGCTTCCAATCGAGGAAGTACTGCCAGTTGACGGCGAGATCGTCGGCGAGCTGCACCTGTCCCGACACCTGGTTCACCGGCAGGAACGTCTCCTTTGCCTCGACGCCGGGGCTGCTCAGCGATTTTCGCGTGTCGCTCGGCATCTGCGAGTACGCAACGCTGTGGTTGGCATTGAAGATCGATTCGCCCCAGAAGATCGAGTGCTTGCCTGCCTTGATGCGCACCGGCGTGCGCAGCATGTCGAAGTTGGCGAACACGAACGCGTCGAGAACTTCCGCCGACGGGCCCTTGTAGAACCGTTTCGTGAACGACGAATAGCGGCTGTCGTTGTAGCTGGTGCGGTCTTCGAGGCCCGAGGCGCTCTTCACGCTCTCGTCGTGATAGCCGTGGTCGTACCAGCCGGACGCGCTGACGCGAAATCCGATCATCTCCTTGTAGACGAGATCGAGCTCCGACAGCAGATCGAGCCGGTTGTTGACGATGTCGCCGCGCCCGAACTTGTAGTCCGACTCATCGTTGTTCGGTGCGTTGGCGATCTTCGGGTCCCTGCCTTCGGCTCGCATGCTCAGGTTGTAGCGAACGGTGTTGTCCCAGCGCACGCTGAGATCGGGCCCCGTGTCGAACTGGAAGGCCGCCGCCGGTCCCACGCCGCCGAGGACGCCGACGACGAACGCCACGCCGTACGCGATGCTCCGACCGGCTCTTCTTCTCGTGTTGCCGCCTGCCATCGTTCTCTCCTCCAGGATGAACATTCGTCGGCGCTCGGGCCGAGGCTGTCTTCGAATCGGTGCGGCGATCCGCGTCGGGTAGCAACCATCCCCTTTCCGGCGCGATCGATAACTAGGTTATCTATGTCGCCGGACGCTGTCAAGGGGCTTCGAGGAGTGCGCGAAAAATATTTGCGAAGGGTATTGCTAATCTATGGTGAACCTAGTATACTAAGTATACCATCAATGCCAGGCTTCGCGAACGCAACGGCGAAGCGCTCGAGCCGGGAGGAGCAGCCTAATGCAAACAGTATTGACCGAAGCCGCCCTCGTCGGCGAGAACACGCAGTTCCATGGAAGCGGCGGCCGCAGCGAGGAGAACCGCACACATGCGTTCCTTCCGGCGTTCATGGACGTGCAGACGCGTATGGTTTATATGTCGCGCTTCGCGGACGGCCGGCCCGCACCGATACATGTGCTCGACGGACTTCCCGACGACATCGTCGAGTCGCGACACGCGTCGGGACGCGTCGCTTCGGTCAAGTCGACCGTCGTATCGGGTTTCATGCTCGAAGGCCGTTTCTTCAGTCGCGCTGAGGCGGCTATGCTCGTCGAGCGCCGGCGCGCGGCATGACGAGCGCGTGCGCCGCACACGGCCGCGGCGGCGCACGGCAAGGAGGTGACAATGGTCGAACCGCTTCGCGCGCCGGACGATCGGCCCGTGCAGGGCAACGCCGTGCTCGTCGTCACCGCCGGAGTGGACGTCGGCTCGACGATCGCAGCAGGCCTCGCGGCTCGCGGTACGCGTGTCGCATGGCTCACCGATTCGACGGAAGTGGCAACGATGACGCTGTCCTCCATGGTGACGCGCATCGGAGCTTGCTTCGCGTCGCGCCGCGATGTGGAACGCGGCTTCGCTGAAGCGATCGGCGTCCTCGGCCCCATCCGGCAAGTGGTGCACAGCGCGATGCCTGCGAGCGCGCTCGAGGCCTGTGATTTCGAGACATTGTCCGAACACCGCTGGGCAGCGTCTTGCGGCGCTGCGATGAAGAGCACGCTCTACTGTCTGCAAGCGGCGTTCACGCAAATGGCCGAGCGCGGCGGTTCGATCGTCGTGCTCGGGCCATCACTGTCACTTGCCGGCGCGGCGGGCCTCGTCGCGTTATCCGCAGCCGTCGAGGGTCAGCGCGGTCTCGTCAAATCGACGGCGCGGCAATGGGGCCGCCGCGGTTTGACCGTCAATTGGATTGCGGCGGCGCCGGCATCGCTATCGTCACGTTTCGACGCGGCAACGCTGCCTAGAAAACCCGATCCCGTGCCGATCGCTTTCGGTCGCGCGCCCGACTTGCAAGCCGAGATCGTGCCGGTGATCGAGTTCCTCGGGAGCGAGGCGGGGCGGGCGATGACCGGTGCGACGCTGCTGCTCGACGGTGGCGAATGGATGGTGCCATGAGCGCGGGAGCCGCAGTCAAGACCCGCAGGGCCGTTCGCGCGCTCATGGCGTGGCGGCCGACACGCGCCGAGCTCGATGGGCTTGCCGCGCGACAGGTTGGTCAATGAGCGCGCACGATCTGTTGCAGGGAAGAACGGCCATCGTCACCGGCGCCGGGGGCGGCATAGGCCGCGGTCTTGCGCAGGCGTTGGCAGCGGCGGGTGCGAACGTCGTGATTGCTGCGCGCCGCGCCGCGACAGGCGACGAGACGCTCGAATCGATTCAGGCCGAAGGGGGTCGCGCGATTTCGGTTGCAACGGACGTTGCCCAGCGCGCCGACGTCGTTGCCGTGGTGGCGGCTGCGGTATCGACCTTCGGCGGGCTGGACATCGTCATCCACAACGCGTCGAGCGGCCAATCGTCGGTGCCGACGCCGTGCGAGGACATCGACGATGCGCGCTGGGACGAGCAATACGCGATTGCGCTCGACGGTGCATTCCATCTCGCACAGGCGTCGTTTCGCTATCTGCGCGACACCGGGCGCGGCCGTTTCATCATCCTCACCTCGGCACAGGCGCTGCACGGCGGCGCAATGAACCCGATTTATGCCGCGGTCAAGAGTGCGCAGCGCGGCATGGTGAAGGCACTCGCTCGCGAGTGGGGTCCGAACCGCATCCTCGTCAACGGCATCGCGCCCGCCGCAGAGACGGACGCGACCAAGGCGCACTTCGCTCGCCATCCGCAGTTGCGCGATCAGATCGTGTCCACGATCCCGTTGCGGCGGCTGGGCGACATGCGCGAGGACATCGGCGGCGCGATCGTGGCGATGTGCAGCGACCAGATGCGCTTCGTCACCGGCCAAGTGATCCCGGTCGATGGCGGCGCGTACACGGCGTTATAGCAGTAGCAGCGAGCAATCCGAACGCGAAGGAGGTGGACGCATGGCACGGCTGCAGAACAAGGTGGCGATCATCACCGGCGCTGCGCATGGCATCGGATGCGCGTCGGCGCAGCTCATGGCCGCCGAAGGCGCGAGGGTCGTCGTCGCCGATATCGACGTGGACGCGGCGCGGTCGGTCGCGGCGCGGATCGAGGAGCAGGGCGGCAAGGCAACGGGCCTCCCTCTCGACGCAATGAGCGAGGAGTCGATCCGAGACATCGTGCATCGCGCCACAGAAATCTACGGCACGATCGACATCCTCTACAACAACGTCGGCGGCACCGACGCCACGCGCGACCATACCGTCCTCGACATGGATTGGAGCTATTGGCGCACGGCGATGGCACTCAATCTGGAGAGCGTCGTGCTCGCGTGCCGTTACGCGATACCGGTGATGATCGAAGGCGGCGGCGGGTCGATCATCAACACGAGCTCGATGGTCGCCGGCAAGGGCGATGTTCGGCCTACGGCTTATGCGTGCGCCAAAGGTGCCGTCGTTTCATTGACGCGCTTCATCGCCGCCCAGTACGGAAGGCACGGCATTCGTTGCAATGCGATCGCGCCGGGCTTCATCCTCACGCCGCGCAAGGTCGAGCGACCCAAGTCGGTCGTCGACATCTTCGCGCGACACACGCTCGTGCCTTATCACGGCCAGCCCGAGGACGTCGGCAACACCGCGCTGTTCCTCGCGTCGGACGAATCACGTTTCATCACCGGTCAAGTCATCGAAGTCGATGGCGGCATGCATTGTCACAATCCGACGATGGCCGACTTGATGGACCTTTCGGGCGGCGCGGTCCACACGCTGCTGCCGAAATCGGAATTGGGCGGCCCGTCCGACTAGCAGCGGGCACCGCCGTCGCGCGAGATGGGCACGGACTTGACGTCGTGCTCGTGTCGTCTTTCTTAGCGAAGGGCCGCGCGCCGCCATAGGCTTGGCCGATCCAGCCGATCCGCGAATCCGATTGGACTTGCGATTCCACATTCGTCACTCTTTCACTGATCACGTCGATCATCGACGATCGCGAGGAGTGTCCGGTGGTGGAAGAGAACAGTTGGCTGGCAAAGCAGTTGATCCTGTGGGCGGGCGCCGACTCTCGCAGCGTGACCAGTGGTCGTTTGCAACGCGACCCCTGCGACACCGCGCCGACCGACACGCAGAAGCGCGACGGGAAGTTCGGGAATGTGCGCGTGCGCGGCCGTTCGCTGAGCGCCGGTGCGACGCATTTCGTTGCCGCCGATCCAATGATCACACGCTTTCGAAACGCGTTGCGTGCACGTGTGCGCGGCTACCGGACGTCTGACTTACGACGGTGACGCAGCGTCGCGTCGACGTCGTCCAACTGCAGTCGCCCTGATGCGGGCGTGGATCGCGCGCACCGGTGACTGCGGTATGCGCCGTCATTTGGCGAAAAGCCTGCCGAGTGTGCATACAGCCGGACCCTCACAACACTGGCAAAGACTCTGACAGGGCTTTGCCGGCTCCCGAATGGGCGTGTGGGCTGTGACGGCTGATCGTTGAAGGAAGGTCGCAAATGACGCTCCCCACAGGCGCGCGAATCGGTGCGCGGATCGCTTGATCGACGAATTCGTGCTTCGCATGGCGCCCCTCCGTTGCAGTTTGCGCCGCCCTCGCCGTTCTACTAATGGTGTGTCGATGCTCGGCTCAGGACGGCACTTGTACTTTGAGCCGGTATCGTGGGGCTATCAAGATTTCCGGTTGACCCACGTCAACTTTGGCGCCATTTCGAGCTGCCGTCGGACGCATCACGACGCCTGTTCGCGCAATTCGAGCGTTGGCCAATCGCAATAGCGAGCGATTGGAGGCGAGGGCCGGAATAGAACCGGCGTCCACGGCTTTGCAGGCCGCTGCATTTTGGTGAGAATCAATGTGCTGCGGGAATCTTGAAGTCTGTGTCCGCCCGTGACGGGCCTTCACTCGGCGCGGTGCGGACATCTCTCGCGCCGAAGGACTCCGATGGCGTCGTACCTCGCCTCTTCGAACAGAGATGCTCGCAAGCCGTCGCCTTCGTGCTCGAAAAATTAGCATCGTGGTCAGCGGTGATCTCAACGCATGGCTACGCGCGCTGAGCCCGTCTCCGCTCCGGGCGTCGGTCACGAAGTAGCGCAACCAAGTCGCCACGCCGCGGCAGCTCGTGAGTTCGACATCGCGACCGTTCCGGCACGACGAACCCGGTAATATCGCGACGCTGCCTTGATTCTTGAGAGGGCAAAACAATCGAAATCAGCCGAAAAGATTACCGGTCTCGCGCCAAAAAACGTTTGCATGGCGCTGGCTTACGGAGGATTTCGGGACGGACTGTTAATCCGCAGGTCCCAGGTTCGAGCCCTGGTCGGGGAGCCAAATCCACATTGGCTTGCAACGATAGCATCCGCTAACTTCTGCGCATTCTTGGGGTCTATTCTTGGGTCTATTTGGTCCGTCGCTCTATCCGCCGAATTGCATTTGATATCAGTTCCTTCAAGCACTCCAGCTGGGGTATACGCGGTCCGTCGCTCTACCCGCCGAAGTACATTTGATTTCAATTCCTTCAAATACTCTTGTTGGGGTCTGTGCGCTCCGTCGCTCGCTGTCGTTCGCAGTCTCTCTGGTGTCAGTTGCTTCAAGTAGATTTCCGTCGTCCGAACGCTATTATTGCTATGCATTCTACCGTTTGCTCGGACGTTGACCGACGCGGCGTCCACAGCAATGCCAGAAGTCACTTCACGGGCATCGCATCGACGCCTCGCCTGATAACCACGCTGTTGCGACACACGCTACGACTAACGGATTTCTAGTCCGTCGCCCTACCAGACCTTGGGGAAGCGCGATGCGACCGTTGGCGTCCGCGTCAGGCCACCTGCCTAGACTCACACTGCCTGTCGGCGTCTCTGAAATCTGCTAGAATTCTTACTTGGTATTACTCAGGAGGGGCAGTGGCGGTATCGGTCACGAGCAAGGGGCAAGTCACCATCCCGAAAAGGGTCCGGGAAGCGCTAGGCATTACACCAGGCAGCAAAGTCGAGTTCGACGTTGCGGGTGGTGGTGCGCGCCTCAAGCTGGTCAAGAGACACGCTTCGTCGCGCATCGAAGAGGGGGCCGCCATTCTCGATTACAACGGTCCTCGGATCCCGGTAGACAAGATGCACGGCGGCCTTGCGATGAAGAAGGCGGCGAAGCGTGCGCGCCGTTGACACCAACGTCCTTGCGCGCTTTTACCTGCGCGACGATGCGGCGCAGGGGCGCATTGCCGCCAGCGTGCTTTCGGCCGGCGACGTCTTTGTTCCAAAGACCGTAGTCCTGGAGCTCGAGTGGGTGCTGCGGTATGTCGCCGATCAGCCGGAAGGCAAGGTGATCGAATGCCTGGCGCATCTGATCGCGTTACCGGGAATCACCGTCGAGGATCGCGAGCAGATCGAGGCCGCCTTGGGTCACTGTCGTAATGGAATCGACTTTGCTGATGCGCTTCACCTAGCCGCCAGTCAGTCCTGCAGCGAGCTGCTGACGTTCGATGATCGAGGTTATGCGCGCCGGGC
>WNFU01000878.1_pt1 | contig 67089 bp, 61 predicted proteins | sample 5400121 | NCBI WGS metagenome assembly WNFU01 (sample SAMN13153360, study PRJNA577476) | soil metagenome | isolation source: 100 cm soil or saprolite under grassland replicate 1 | place: USA:California | collected 2016-06-15 | reverse complement strand
CGCCTCTACCGCGCGCAGGCAGTCGTCTATCCCGGCCAGCCGCTCGGGATTCTCGGCGGCAACCAGGTGCAGAGCCTCAACACGAATCCGGCTACGGCGCGCGCGATCGTGAAGTCCGAGTCGACCATTCGCCGCGTGTCGGCGCGCACGGGCATGCGTCCCTCGCAGCTCCGCTCGGGGACGTCGGTGACGGCGATCGCGGGCAGCGTCGCGAGGCTCGGCCAGAACCCGTTGCTGCAGGTGACGGTGAAAGGGCCGCAGGGTCCGAAGACGCGCGATGCCGCCAACCGGTTCGCGGACATCATCGTCTCGAAGCTCTCGGCGTACACGACTGCGAAGATCCAGACGCTGCTGCAACAGCAGACCTCTGACACGAAGACGATCGACGTCTTGAATCAACAGCTGTCGTCGAATTCGCTCTCGTCGACCGAGAAGCTCATCGTTCAGCTTCGGCTCTCGCAGCTGCAGACCGATCTGACGCAGACGACTCAGCTGCTGTCGCTCGCGCGGAACGTCGAGGCGCCGCGCGTCGTCACGCACGCGGTCGCGACGAAGACGTCCGCGCGCAATCACCGGAACTCGACGGCGGTCGGCGGTTTGATCGGCCTCATCCTCGGCGCGCTCGCGGCGATCCTCTGGGAGCCCGTCGTCCGCCGCACCCGCGCGGGCTGATGCACCGCTGGAAGGCGGCGGCGCCGCCGCTCGGCGCGCTGCTCCTGCTGGGCGTCGCGCGGCTGGTCCCGGCCGGCGGCTCGTTCGGGGTCTGGCTGCGCCTGCTCGCGGCGACGCTCGTCCTGCTCGTGCCGGGAAGGCTCGTGGCGCGGGCGCTCGGGCAGCGGAGCGCCTCCGCGACGCTCGGCTGGGCGCTGGCCGCGCTTGCCGCCGCGCTCGCCGTCACGCTCGCGGTGCACGCGTCGCTTGCGCTGACGCTCGTCCTGCTCGCCGTCGTGGCGGTCGCCGCGGTCCCGTTCGTGCGCGGCGAGCGCGCGGCCGAGGAGCTGACGGCGCGTGCACTCGTCGTCGCCGGCGGGCTCGTGCTCGGGATCGCGCTCTGGCACGTGGCCGGCGTCATCCACGGCGACGCGTTCCAGCATCTCGCGCGCGTGCGCAAGCTCGACGACTTCGGCTCGCTCTCGCTCCGTGCCGTGGACGAGTTCCGCGACGGAGGCCTGCATCCCGGCTACGCGTTTCCGCTCTGGCACGCGTTCCTCGCGCTCGTCGCGAAGCTCGGCGGCGTCGCACCCGGCGCCGCCGTGCTGCACGAGCCGAGCGCTCTCGCGCCGCTCGCGCTGCTCGTGACGTACGAGGCGGGGGTTGCGCTCTTCCGCTCGGCATGGCTCGCGGGCGCCGCGCTGCTCGCGACGGTGACGATCTACGCGCTCGCTCCCGGCGGCGGCGGCGCGTTCGCGACGCTCGAGCTGCCGGGAACGACGGCGCGCCAGCTCCTGATCCCCGCGCTGCTCGCGGCGTTCTTCTCGTTCCTGCGCGCGCCCGGCCGGCCCGGAGCGGCAACCGTCGCGGTGCTGTCGCTCGCGCTGACGTTCGTCCACGTGACCTACGGACTCTTCCTGCTGATCGTGCTCGGTGCGTTCGTCGCCGCGCGCTTCCTGTTCATGCGCGCGGAGCTGCGCGAGGGACTCGCCGCGTTCGCGTGCGCCGCGGTGCCGGCCGGACTCGTCGTCGCGTGGCTCGCGCCGATCGTCGCGGACACCGCTTCGCACGACCCCTCGCTGATCGAGAAGCGGCGGGCGATTGCGCACTACGGCTCCGACCTCGTCGTCTCGTCCGTGACGCGATACCACCTGCGACCCGAGGCGGTGACGCGAACCGGCGCGGTCGCCGTCGCCGCGCTGGTGCTGCTGCCGGTCGCCGCGCTCGCCGCGCGCCGCCGCTGGTCGCCGCTCGTGCTCGGCAGCACCGTCGTTCTGCTCGCGCTGGAGCTCTCGTCGGTTCTGTTCCCGCGCTTCTCCGACGTCGTCTCGCTGTCGCAGTCGCGTCGCGCCGCGGGCTTCGTGCCCTTCGCGTTCGCGTTCGCCGGCGTCGCGGCGGTGCTACTCCACGAGGGCGGCCCGGCGCTCGTCGCGTGGTTCGCGCTCGCCGGCGGCGCGGTCGCGCTCGTCGCGGGGATCGTCCTCGCGCGACGACGTCCGCTCGAGCGCGACGACTGGCTGCCGTTCGCAGCGGCGCTGCTGTTCGTGCTCCCGGTCGCCGTGGACGGCTTCCGCGACTGGCACGCGAAGGCCCCCGCCGACGGCTACGCGCTGACGCCCGGACTCGTGCACGCGCTCGAGACGAAGGTGCCGGAGGGCGCCGTCGTCTTCGCCGACCTCGAGACGAGCTATCGCATCTCCGCCGCGGCGCCGGTGTACGTCGCGAACGCGCCGCCCGCACACGTCGCGGACACGAAGGCGAACCGGCCCTGTGCGCGGCGCCGCGAGCTGCTGCTCTTCCTGCGCAGCGGCGACCTCGCGATCCCCCGCGCGTACGGCGCTGCGTGGCTCGTCCTGCGCCCGAACGAGCGATCGTCGCTGAAGCAGCGCCTGCGGCCGGTCTACGCCGACGGACGCTTCGCGCTCTACCGCATCCCGCCCGGCCCGCGCGTCCCATTACCGCCCGTTCGGGAGGCTTGCACGGCGAGTGGCTAGATTTTGCGCGAGATGAAGCTCGTCATCGTCATTCCCGCGCTGAACGAGGCGATGACGCTTCCGACTGCGGTCGCGGACCTGCCCGAGCACGTCGACGGGTTCGACGACGTCGAGCTGATCCTCGTCGACGACGGCTCGACCGACGGCACGAGCGAGATCGCGTTCGCGCACGGCATCCAGCGCGTCGTCCGCTTCCCGCAGCGTCGCGGACTCTCGGAGGCGTTCGGCGCGGGAATCGACGCGGCGCTGCGCGCGGGCGCCGACGTGATCGTGTGGTTCGACGCGGACAACCAGTACGCCGCGTCGGGCATTCCGGCGCTCGTCGCGCCGATCGTCGAAGGACGCACCGACATCGTCGTCGGAGAGCGTCGCGGCGCGGGCGTCGCCGAGTTCAGCGCGACCAAGCGGCTGCTGCAGCGCCTCGGCAGCGCGGTCGTGCGCCGCGCGTCCCGCACCGACGTTCCCGACGCGACGAGCGGCTTCCGCGCGTACAGCCGCGAGGCCGCGCTGCGGCTGAACGTGCTCGGCAGGTTCAGCTACACGCTCGAGTCGCTGATCCAGGCGGGGCGGAGCGGCCTTGCGGTGGGGTCGGTCCCGGTGGAGACGAACCTGCGCACACGCTCGTCGCGTCTGTTCTCGTCGACCCCTGAGTACCTCGTCCGCAGCGCGAGCCAGCTGCTCCGCGCCTACGCGACGTACGAACCGCTCCGGACGTTCCTCTACATCGCGGCGATCGCGATGACCGGCGCGTTCGTCATCTTCGGCCGCTTCCTCTACTACTACGTGACCGGCAGCGGCCGCGGGCACATCCAGTCGCTGATCCTCGGCGCGGTACTCGCGATCGGCGCCTTTCAGGTGATCGTCCTCGGAATTCTCGGCGACCTGCTCGCGGCGAACCGGCGGCTCACCGAACGCGTGCTCCTGCGCGTGCGCAGGCTGGAGCTCTCGCTCGAAGAGGAGTCGCACGAGCTCGAGCTCTCGGGGCCGGAAGACCGCTGATCCGCGTCTGCGTCCTCACGACCTCGTACCCGCGCGACCCCGGCCACGTGTCGGGCGTCTTCGTCGCGAAGGCGGTTGACGCGGTGCGCGCGCGCGGCGTGGAGGTTGACGTCGTCGCGCCGTCGTCGTTCCGCCACTTCGGCATCGCCTACGGCGCCGGCATTCCCGAGAACCTGCGCACACGGCCGTGGTTCGCGGCGCTGCTGCCGCTCTTCTTCCTCTCGTTCCGCCGCGCCGCGGCACGCGCCGCGCGTGACGCCGACGTCGTGCACGCGCACTGGCTCGCGGCGGGCGCGGTCGCGGCGACGCTGCGCAAGCCGTTCGTCGTGCAGGTGTGGGGAACGGATCTCGTGCTCGCGCGCCGCGTGCCGTGGCTCGCGCGCCGCGTGCTGCGTCGCGCGCGCGTCGTGGTCGCGGCGTCGGAGGCGCTCGCGGCCGAGGCGCGTGCGCTCGGCGCCCGCGACGTCCGCGTCATTCCGGCAGGCGTCGACGTCCCGGAGAGCGTCGGCCCGCCGGAAGAGCCGCCGCACGTGCTCTACGCGGGGCGGCTCTCGCCGGAGAAGGGCGTTGCCGAGCTCGCGGAGGCGGCGCGCGACTTGCCGCTCGTCGTCGTCGGCGACGGCCTCCTGCGCGACCGCTTCCCGGACGCGGTCGGCTTCGTGCCGCCGGGCGAGCTCGGCCGCTGGTACGAGCGCGCGGCGATCGTCGTCGTCCCGTCGCGGCGCGAGGGCTACGGCGTCGTCGCGCGCGAGGCGATGGCGTATGGCCGTCCGGTCGTCGCGTCGGCCGTCGGTGGCCTGCCGGAGGCGGTCGAGGACGGCGTCACCGGACTCCTCGTCCAGCCCCGCGAGCCGGCCGCGCTCGAGCGGGCGTTGCGCGCGCTTCTCGACGACCGCGAGCTTCGCGAGCGGCTCGGCGCCGCGGCCCGCGAGCAGGCGAAGCGGCGCTTCTCGCACGAGGCCGAGGCGGAGGCGCTCGTCGAGGTGTACGAGGAGGCCGGCCGGTAAGGAGTTCGTTAGGACTGCAGGGCGTCTCGGGGCGGTCGCGTATCCTTCCGCCGATGCGGACGGCGGTCGTCACCGGGGGAGCGGGCTTCCTCGGCTCGAATCTCTGCGACTACCTGCTTGCCCGCGACTACCGGGTGATCTGCCTCGACAACCTCGAGACCGGAAGCCTCGAGAACATCACGCACATCGGACGCGGGCCCGAGTTCGAGTTCCGCTACCACGACGTCGTCGAGTACATCCGCATCGACGAGTCGGTGGACGTCGTCTTCCACCTCGCGGCGCTCGCGAGCCCGATCGACTACATGCGCCTGCCGCTCCACTCGCTCAAGGTGGGCTCCTACGGGACGCACAACGCGCTCGGCCTGGCGAAGCACAAGCGCGCGCGCGTCCTGCTCGCATCGACGAGCGAGATCTACGGCGATCCGCAAGAGCACCCGCAGGCCGAGAGCTACTGGGGAAACGTCAACCCGGTCGGACCGCGAGGCGTCTACGACGAAGCGAAGCGCTACGCGGAAGCACTGGCGATGGCGTACCACAACCAGCAGGGCGTCAACACGTGCATCGCGCGCATCTTCAACACGTACGGGCCGCGCATGCGGCGCAACGACGGGCGCGCGTCGGTGACGTTTGTGCAGCAGGCGCTTGCGGGTAAGCCGCTGACGGTGTTCGGGGACGGCACGCAGACACGCAGCCTCTGCTACGTGGACGACACGATCCGCGGCCTCGTCATGCTCGCGGAGTCGGACGAGCACCTGCCGGTAAACATCGGCAACCCCGACCACGAGCTGACGATGCTCGAGCTCGCGCAAACGGTGATTCGCGTCACGGGCTCGCCGAGCGAGATCATCTACGAGGCATTGCCGATCGACGACCCGCAGGTTCGCAGGCCGGACATCACGCGGGCGCGCGAGGTCCTCGGCTGGCAACCGGAGATCGACTTGGAGGAGGGCCTGAGCCGCTGGCTCGCCGCGCTCGGACGGGAACCGGTGCGTGCGTAGCCGCGCCGCGGGGGCCGTCTGTGCCGCGCTGATCGCGGCACTCTCGATCGGCGTGCCGGCCGCGGCGCCGGCGCCGCACATGCTCGTCGGCATCCTCGACGAGGTGCACACGCTCTACGGCAATCCGGACCAGACCTTTCCGATTCTCAAGAAGCTGCGCGTGCAGGTGTTGCGCGTCGACCTCTACTGGGGCGGCCAGTTCGGCGTCGCGAACTCGAAGCCGGACGACGCGACCGATCCGAGCGATCCTGCTTACGACTGGTCGCTCTACGACCGCACGGCGCAGTACGCGAACCAGTACGGCGTCAAGCTGATGCTGACGGTCTGGGGAACGCCGAAGTGGGCGAACGGCGGCAAGCCGGGACGCTACGCGCCGAAGAAGATCTCCGACCTGCAGAAGTTCGCCTACGCCGCTGCGACGCGCTACAGCGGCACCTTCGTCGGGGACGACGGACGCACGCTGCCGGCAGTGAAATTATGGACGGCTTGGAATGAGCCGAACCAGCCGTTCCAGCTTGCGCCGCAGTACAAGAAGGTCGGCGGCACGTGGCGAATGCAGAGTGCGATCGACTACGCGAAGATCTGCAACGCCGTCTACACGGGCATCCACTCGACGATGCTGTCGGGCGAGAAGGTCGCGTGCGGCGTGACCGCGCCGGGGGGCAACAACAATCCGGGCGGAATCCGCCCGACACCGTCACCGCTCGCGTTCCTGCTCGCGGCGAAGAAGGCGGGGATGAAGAAGTTCGACGCGTACGCGCACCATCCGTACCCGCGCAAGCCGAGCGAGACGCCGACGACGCGTCCCGCGCGGAACGCGGTGACGATCGCGAACATCGGCGACCTCGAGCGCGAGGTCTCGCGCCTCTACGGCCGCAAGCCGATCTGGATCACCGAGTACGGCTACCAGACCAACCCGCCCGACCGAAGCGTCGGCGTCTCGTGGTCGAAGCAGGCGAAATACTTGACGCAGTCCTACGCGCTGGCACGGAAGGATCCGCGCATCCAGATGATGCTCTGGTTCCTGCTCAAGGACGAGCCGGTGCTCGGCGGCTGGCAGTCAGGCCTGATGACGGCGAAGGGGAAGAAGAAGCCGGCGTTCGCCGCCTTCACGAGATTGCCCCACTAGCAGTGGTGCGAGCGCGGCGGCGCCGACCACCAGTGACGCGACCGTGCGGTAGGCGGCCCAGCGCAGGGTCAGCTCCACCGGCACGACCGAGATCCAGAAGACGAGCACGATCCCGAGGAAGCTGAAGAGCGTCCAGAGGATCGCGAACACGGCGAGGCGTGTTCGTCCGGCGAGGAGCGCGGCGACGATCGCCGCCAGCGCGAGCGGCAGCAGCAGGCCCCAGTCGAGCGAGAACGCGTGCCCGGCGACGCTGCGCAGCGTGGGGCCGAGCCGGTCGGCGTGGTCGGCGAGATAGGCGGGATTCAGCGCGTCGCCGAGGCTGTACTCCGGGTTCTTCAGGTGATGGCCCGCGACGAAGATCCGCCACGGGAGCAGCACGAGCGCCGTCGCGAGCGCGACGAGCGCCGTCCCGCGCGCCCGCGCGCGCCCGCCTGCGGCGAGCGCGGCGGCGAGCGCGGCGGCCGCGAAGAGCAATCCCTCCGGCTTCGTCAGCGTCGCGGCGCCGAGGAAGAGCGCCGCCGCCCGGGCGAGCGTTGCGTCACCCTCCGCGAGCCACCGCGCGAGGCAGATCGCGCCGAGCGCGACGAAGATCGCGAGCGGGACGTCGGCGTAGTTCGTGGAGAGCTGCTTGACGAACGCCGTCGCGGACACGATTGCGAGCACGGTGAGCCCGGCGAGCGCGGCCGGCACGCGCTCGCGAAGCAGCGTCCAAGCCGCCGCGGCGAAGCCGAACGCGAGCAGGCCGAGCTGAACGTGCAGCAGCGTCCCGTCGAAGCGGCCGAGCGCGTGGAAGTCGATCGCCTCGAGCGCGGGAAGCAGCAACGGGTGCTGCACGGGCGGATACGTCGTGAACACCGGCTGGTACGCGCCGCCGAGCTCGAAGAGCGCGCGCGCCTTCGTCGCCCAGATCGCCCAGCCGTCCCACTCGTAAAGCGGCCGTGTCTCGAGCATTCGCGTCACGTGCGCGAGCAGGAACAGGGCGAGCAGCAACGCAACGACTCCGACGACGTCGAGCGGCGAGTGCTCGCGCGAGCCCGCTGCGCGCAGCCGCCGCCACGCAACCAGCCAGACGACGATCGTGAGCACGACGAGCTCCGTCACGCCGACTGCGGCGTTCACGAGCGCGAGGTGCGCCGCGACGATTCCCGCAACCGCGACGCCGACGAGATACGCGAGCGGCAGTCGCGCCCGCAGCTCCGCGCGGTCGCGCACGATCCCGAGCACGGGCAGCGCTCCCGCGCCCAGCGCGAGGAAGAGCAGCTGCAAGAGCAGGAGACGCGTCATCGCTTCACCTGCGCGACGACGACGGTTCCGTTCGGGTCCCACTCCACCTTCGCGTACGCGAGGCCGAGCGTCCCGGGGTCGGCCCCGACGCCGACGACGGCGTCGGCGCTGCGCGGGTCCTGCACCTGCACGGCCGGCAGCAGTGCGTAGCGCGCGAACGTGCGCACCGCGGTCGGGTAGCTGACGCCCGCGAAGAAGTCGCCTTCGCGCGGCAACACGTAGTACCGCTGCTTCGGCCGCAGGCGCGTCTGCACGAACGCGACCGCCTCGGCGGGCAGCAGCTGCTGGTACTTGAAGACGAGCGTCGGGCTGTCGAGGCCTTCGAACGAGCTGCGCTGGTCGCTCGCCCACGACCAGGCGTGCGGAAACGTGATCGCCGCAGAGACGAGCGCGAGCACGGCGACCGCAGGCGCCGCGACGCGTCGGACGTCAGCCAAGCAACGCCTCGGCCGTCAAGCGCAGTCCTTGCTCGAGATCGACGCGCGGCTCGTAGCCGAGCGACTCGCGCGCCGCGGTGACGTCGGCCCACGAGGCGCGGATGTCGCCGGCGCGGGCGGCCACGTGCCGCCGCTCGACGCCCTTGCCCAGGATACGGCCGATCGCGTCCGCGAGCTCGTTCACGGTCGCGGGCGCGCCGGCGGAGACGTTGAAGATGCGGCCGTTCGCGTCTTGCGCATCGGCGGCGCGAAGCGTGGCGTCGACGACGTTCGCGACGTACGTGAAGTCGCGAGACTGCTCGCCGTCGCCTTCGATCGTCACCGGTCGTCCCTCGGCGATCGCGGTGATGAAGAGCGGCACGACCGCCGCGTACTGGGAGAACGGACTCTGGCGCGGCCCGAAGACGTTGAAGTAGCGGAGGACGACCGACTCGAACCGCTCGTAGACGCGTGAGAAGCTGACGCAGTACCGCTCGGCCGCGAGCTTCGCGACGCCGTACGGCGAGATCGGGTCCGGCGCGAGCTGCTCGGTCACCGGCAGCGTCTCCCGCGTGCCGTAGATCGACGACGACGACGAGAACACAACCCGCCGCACGCCTTCGTCGCGTGCCGCGAGCAGGACGTTCAACGTCCCCTCGACGTTGACGGCGCTCGACGTCAGCGGATCCTGCACCGAGCGAGGGACAGATCCAAGCGCGCCGAGATGGAACACCGCCTCGACGCCGCGGACAGCGTTGTGTACGCGCTCGTAGCTGCGCAGCTCTCCCTCGACGACCTCGACGTCGAGCCCCACGAGGTTGCCGCGGCTCCCCGTCGAGAAGTTGTCGAGGACGCGAACGTCGTCGCCGCGCTCGAGCAGGGCGCGGACGAGATTCGACCCGATGAACCCGGCGCCGCCGGTGACCAGGACCGTCGCCATCCAGCCGCCCACCGTAACGATCGCGGCCGGCGGCCGCCCCTAGAATGGGAAACCTGGCCACGGAACCGATCGAGAAGCGGCGCGAGCCGATGCCGGAGGACGTGCGGGCGAGGCGGCCGTACTTCCTCTCCGGCGGGCCTTGGAAGGCCGCGGTTCGGCGCGGCCTCAGCATCGCGACCCTGCTCTTCTTCGACCTCTGCGGCCTCGCGCTCGGCCTCTACGCGACGCTCGTGTTGCGCGAGCTCGTCGCCGGCTCCCGGCCGATCCTCTGGGGGATCATCTGGCGCGACGCCGAGTCGAAGTGGCTGCCGTTCCTCGCGCTGATCACCGTGCTCGTGTTCTGGCGCAACGGCCTCTACGCCGAGCGGGACCGCCGTTCGGGCCTCGGACGCATCGTCTCGTCGCTCGTCCTCGTGACGGTGCTGACGCTCTTCTTCGCGATCGGCACCAACTACCAGTTCTCGACGTACGCGATCTTCCCGACCGCACTCGTGCTCACGACCGTGCTCGTCGCGACTCTGCGCGCGAGCTACGACGTGATCACGAAGGACATCTTCCGTGTCGCGGGCCTCAAGCGGCGCGCCGTCCTCGTCGGCGCGAGCGAGCACATTGCGCACCTGCGCGCCAGTCTCGGCCAGGGTCGCAGCGGCATCGAATACGAGTTCGTCGGTGCAATCGCGCCGACGCAGCAGGGCGTCGACGTGCCGGTGCTCGGCTCGCTCGACGACCTGCCGCGCGTCCTCGCCGAGTTCGAGGTGGACGAGTTGATCGTCACCGACTCGGATTTCGACGAGGAGGCGCTCCTGCGGCTCGTCGACGACGCGCACCGCGCGGCGGTGAAGGTGCGCGTCGCGCCGAAGACGACCGAGCTCTTGACGCAGCGGGCGGAGTACGTCCCCGGGCAGGGAATCCCGCTCTTCGAGCTGCGACCGCCGGCGTTCGCCGGGACCGACTTCGCGGTGAAGCGCTCGTTCGACATCGTCGTCAGCGCACTCGTCGTTGTGCTCGGACTCCCGTTCTGGCTGCTCATCGCGGCGGCGATCAAGCTGACGTCGAAGGGGCCGGTGTTCTACCGCGACCGCCGCGTCGGCCTCGGCGAGCGCGAGTTCGGCATGTTGAAGTTCCGGACGATGGTCGCGGACGCAGCCGACCAGCAGCGCGAGCTCGAGGCGGCGAACGAAGCCGGCGGAGCGCTCTTCAAGATCCGCGACGACCCGCGCGTGACGCCCGTCGGCCGCGTGCTGCGCCGCTTCTCGATCGACGAGATCCCGCAGGTGCTGAACGTCATCTGGGGAGAGATGAGCCTCGTCGGGCCGCGGCCGCTCCCGGTCCGCGACTTCCTGCTGCTCGACGAGTGGCATCGCAAGCGCTACCACGTGCTGCCGGGAATGACCGGGCTCTGGCAGATCTCCGGCCGCTCGAGCCTCACGTTCGACGACCTCGTGCGGCTCGACTTCTACTACCTCGAGAACTGGTCGGTCTGGCTCGACATCACGATCCTCGCGAAGACGGTGCCGGCCGTCGTCGCGCGGCGGGGCGCGTACTGACCTTCGACCGCACGTCGGCGACCGCTTTCGCGCGCGTCGCAGAGCTGTACGAACGACGGCGACCGTCCTATCCGCCCGATCTCGTCGCGTGGCTGGTCGATCGACTCGTTCTCAAGCCGGGGCGGACGGTTGCGGACGTCGGCGCAGGCACCGGGAAGCTCACGCGGCTGCTCGTGCCGACGGGCGCCCGCGTGCTCGCGGTCGAGCCGCTCGCAGAAATGCGTGCGCAGCTGCACGACGCCGTCGCCGGAGTCGAGGTGCTCGCCGGTTCTGCAGAGGAGCTGCCTCTCGCCGACGCGAGCGTCGACGCGTTGACTGCCGCGGCGGCGTTCCACTGGTTCGAGCCCGCGCATGCGTATCCGGAGCTGCATCGCGTCTTGCGCCCCGGTGGGCTGCTGGCGGTGGTCGGCAATCACCGCGACCTCGACGATCCGCTCCAAGCCGCGGTGCAGGAGATCGTCGGCGGCCTCGTTCCCAAACTCCGCGAGCTCGCGTCGTGGCGCACGGATCTCGCGGCGAGCGGTCTCTTCGAGCCGGTCGACGCGTTTCACACCGAGCACGAGCAGCTCGTCGACGCCGACGGGCTCGCGGAGCGCATCGGCACGATCAGCTACGTCGCCCGCCTCGACGACGAGGAGCGCCCTCAGGTCCTGGAGCGGGTGCGCGCGCTGGGCGAGGCGCAGGCGGAGCAGGTGTTCGCATTTCGTTATCGCAGCGACGCCTACGTCTTCAGGCGCCGGGACGCCGACTAACCTAGGTCGCGTGAAGACGCCGAAGATCGTCGCGGTCGCGTCCGCTGCCGACCTCGACTTCCGCTACGGCTGCACGCCCGCGTGGTGGCAGCTCTGGAAGGGGATGCACGACGTCGGCGTCGACCTCGTCGTCACCCCCTATCGCGGCCGGGCGATCGAGTCGCCGTGGTGGCGGACGGCGCCGAACCCGCTCTACCGCGAGGCCGAGACGTACGCGAAGCTCCGCGATCTCGCCGCGCGCGCGAAGGGCGACGCGTACCTCCGCCGCGCGGAAGAAAGCCCCGAGGAGAGCATCGCCGACAAGGCCGTGCGCAATGTGGTGTGGCGCTACGTGACGCCGCGCTGGCAGAGGCACCTTGTCTCCCTGCTCGAGCACGAGCGCGACGTCGACGCGGTCGTCGTCTTCACCGTTCCGATGTCGCACTTCCGAGGAATCCCGACGACCTTGCGCGAGCGCTTCGGCGTGCCGGTGATCTTCTACGACGGCGACGTGCCGATGAGCCTGCCCGAGTTCGGCGGCATGGACACGGGCTTCAACTACTACCACGGCGCCGACCCGTCCGAGTACGACCTCGTGATCTCGAACTCCGAAGGCGGGCTCGAGCGGCTGCGAGAGCTCGGCGCGCGTCGCGCGGAGGCCGTCTTCTGGGGCGCGGATCCGGATCTCTTCCGCCCGCACGACGTCGAGAAGGAGTACGACGTCTTCTTCTACGGATACGGGGACAAGTTCAGGCGCGACTGGATGCAGGCGCTCGTCGGCGAGCCGTCGCGGACGGCGCCGGAGATCGACTTCGCGCTCGGCGGCCGCGACTTCCAAGGCGATACGGGACGGGCGCGGCTCGTCGGCGACGTCCCCTTCAACGTCTTTTCGCGGGCGATCTCCGCGGCGAGGCTCAACCTCAACATCACGCGCCGCTCGCACGCGTCGGTCTTCGCGTCGTCGACGGCGCGGCCGTTCGAGCTCGCGGCGGCGGGAGCCGCGATCGTCTCGAATCCGTACGAGGGAATCGAGCGCTGGTTCGAGCCGGGCCGCGAGCTGCTCGTCGTCTCGAACGCGGACGACGCGACGGCCACCTATCGCGAGCTGCTCGCCGATCCCGCGCAGGCCGAGGAGCTCGGCCGACGCGCGCGCGAGCGGCTGCTCGAGGAGCACACGTACGCGCACCGGGCGCGGCGCGTGCTCGAGCTCGTCGGCATCCTCGACGCCGTCGCCGCCGGCCGATGAGCGCAGCCCGGCGCATCGCGATCGTGCCCGCGCTGAACGAGGAGGGCGCGATCGGTGACGTGATCGACGAGATCAAGGCGTTCGACGCGAGCTTCGACGTCGTCGTGATAGACGACGGCTCGACGGATCGCACGACGGAGGTCGCACGGGCGCGCGGCGCGCACGTCCTGCGCCTGCCGTTCAACCTCGGGATCGGCGGCTCGGTGCAGACGGGCTTCCGCTACGCGTACGAGAACGGGTACCGCATCGCGGTTCGCGTCGACGGCGACGGACAGCACGACCCGGCGCAGCTCGGCAAAGTGCTCGACCCGGTGCTGCGCGACGAGGTCGACATCTGCGTCGGCTCGCGCTGGCTCGAGCGCATCGAGGGCCACCGCTCGTCGGCCTCGCGCAGGATCGGCATTCGCATTCTCGCGAGCACGGTCTCGCTGTTGACCCGGCAGCGCGTCACCGATCCGACGTCGGGCTTCCAGGCGCTGAACCGGAAGGCGATCGCCCTCTTCGCCGCCGACTATCCGCACGACTACCCGGAGGTCGAGGCGCTCGTGATGGTGATCCGGCACCGGCTGCGGCTGCGCGAGGTCCCGGTGGCGATGCGACCGCGCGCGGCCGGCCGCTCGTCGATCCGCGCGCTGTCCTCCGTCTACTACATGGTCAAGGTGATGCTCGCGCTCTTCGTCGGCTCGTTCCGCCGTAACGTCGTTCCGCTGGAGCGCTCCTGTGGCTGCTGACGGGCGTCGTGCTGCTCGTCCTGTCGGCGTGGCGCGGCGGGCTGAACACGATCGCGCGCTGGGTCGGTGTCGAGACGTATCCGCCCGCGATCCTGTTCGCCGTCGCGTCGCTCTTCATCCTGGCCGTGCTGCTGCACTACTCGACGGTGATCTCGAAGCTCTCGGACCAGAACTCGCTGCTCGCGCAGCGGCTCGCGCTGCTCGAGGAGAAGCTCGAGAGCGGCGGCTAGCGGACCACGGCGGGCGGCCCGAGCAGCACGAGCGGCTTGCCCGTGACGCCGCGCGCGCTCGCGATCACGCCGACGCGATACGTGGATGCGCCTCTGCCGCGCGGCTCGCTGAACGAGCTCGTCCTCGTCGTGCCGATCCACTTCATCTCGAGCTCGCAGCCGACTGCGCCGCGCGTCGTACAGGCGAGATCGCGTCCCGCCTCGGAGCGGTAGACGGCGTACGCGATCGTCGCGCGCTGGTCTCCCAGCGCCGGCCACGACAGCGTCACGCGCTCGCCCTCGACGCGGGCGGTCGCCCGCGGGCCGCGCAGCGGCACCAGCGCATCTGCGCGCGGGATCCCGACCGCCGCGTCCCGCGCGTGCAGCGGCGACGCCGCGACGAGCGCGACGAGCGGGACGACGAGGACGAGCGCGGCCGGACCCGCGAGCGGCACGAGGCGCGCGGGCCGGTACGGAAAGCGCTCCGGCAGGCGCCGCTCGGCCCGCGGCCAGAGCAGCGGCAGCGAGGCCGCCAGCGCGCAGAAGGCGGGAAAGGCCGGCATCAGGAGGTGCCAGAACGGAAGCTGCTCCGCGCGTAGCCCCGGTGACGCGCCCTCGGCGAGCGCGTAGGCGCCCAGCCACGCCCCGAAGAAGAGCGCCTTCGCCGGCGCGCGCTTGAGCAGCGCGACGAACCCCGCGACCGCGATCCACTCGAGCACGCGCGGGCTCCACGAGGACGTCTGGAGATAAGTCCAGTTGAGCTTGAGCAGCGCCCAGCTGAAGTCGTGATGCGGCAGGACCAGCGACACATGCCCGGAGCCGCGCTCGCTCCACAGCAGGTACGTCAACGTGGCGGGCACGAGCGCGGCGATGAAGGCGCCGAGCTCGCGCAGCCGCAGGACCGCGAGGAACGCGAGCGGCGGCGCGACGAGGAAGAGCACGTTCGACGGCTGGATCGCGACGGCGAAGCTCGCGAACGCGCCGGCAGCGGCCGCGTCCACGAGACGCCGCTCGTCGAGCGCCCGCAGGACGAGCACGCCCGCGAGCAGGAGCAGCGCAGTCGCGGGCAGCTCCGGCCGCGCCGTCAGTCCGAGCAGCTCCGGCACCACCTGGTCGCGCCAGCTCGTGTGGAGCTCGAAGTACCAGGTCGACGCGAACGGCCCGAGCGTCCACACGGCCGCTGCGAGGTAGCCGATCAGGCGCCCGCCGCTGCGCGCGCCGAGCACGTACGCGCCGAACGCCGCCGCGGGCAGCAGGAGAACGACCTGCAGCACGACGACCAGCGGCAGCGCCGAGAGCAGGTTTGCGCCGGCGATCCAACTGACCGGCGCGAGCAGCACGGGCATTCCGTAGCCGACGAGCGCGTGCGCGATGTCGCCGCCGCCGAGCAGCCACGACGTCGTGTAGTAGAGCGTCTCGCCGCGGCCGTTCCCGAAGAGCCAGCCGTTGTGGTCGACCCGGTGGGCTTCGACCGCGAGCCCGAGCCACTCGACCACGACGAGCGGCACGAGGACGCTCCAGGGCTGGTACGGGAGTCGGGAGGGAAGGTGCGCGCGAAGCGCGATGCCCCGCTTAAGCGGGAGCATGCGCCGGCGCCTGCTCCCGATACCAGGCAACCGTCTTGTCGAGCCCGGCGCGCAGCGGCGTGCGAGCCTCGAAGCCGAACAGCTCCTTCGCACGCGACGTATCGAGCGCGCGGCGCGGCTGCCCGTTCGGCATGCTCGTGTCCCAGACGATCTCGCCCTCGAACCCCGTCAGCTCCGCGATCAGCTCCGCGAGCTCGCGGATCGAGATCTCCTCGCCGGTGCCGAGATTGACCGGCTCGGCGCCGTCGTAGCGCTCGGCGCCGAGCACGAGGCCCTCCACCGCGTCCTCGACGTAGAGGAACTCGCGCGTCGGCGAGCCGTCGCCCCACAGCACGACCTTCTCCGGCGACTCCGACATCTTGCGGATCAGATCCGGGATGACATGCGCGTTCGTCGGGTGGAAGTTGTCGCGCGGCCCGTAGAGATTGACCGGCAGCAGGTGGACGACGTCGATCCCGTACTGCGCGCGGTACGCCTGCCCGCCGACGAGCAGCGACTTCTTCGCGACGCCGTACGGCGCGTTCGTCTCCTCGGGATATCCCTCCCAGAGGTCGCTCTCGTGGAACGGAACGGGCGTGATCTTCGGGTACTCGCAGATCGTCCCGAGGATGACGGTCTTCGGCGTCTCGTTGAGGCGCGCGAGCTCGAGGACGTTCAGTCCCATCTGCAGGTTCGCGTACCAGTAGCGCCCGGGGTTGGCGCGGTTCGCGCCGATGCCGCCGACCTCGGCGGCGAGGTGGAAGATCAACTCCGGCCGCGCGTCGCGGAACAGCCGCTCGGCGTCGTCCCAGTGCGTCAGGTCGTAGTCGCGCTTGCGCGCCACGAAGACGTCGTGCCCGTCGGCCTGAAGGCGCTCGACGAGGTGCGACCCGAGGAAGCCGCCGCCGCCGGTGACGAGGACTCTCATCGGAAGCGCGCGGCGACCGTCGGCCTGCCGGTCGAGAGCCAGTCGACCCGGCCGAGCCAGCGTTCGCGGTTCGCGGCGTACCACGCGATCGTCTGCCGGATCCCGTCTTCCCACGAGACGCGCGGCAGCCAGCCGGTCTCCGCCGTGAGCTTCTCGTGACCGACGCGCAGCGCCATCACGTCGCTCGCGCCCGGCCGCAGCCGCAGCGGCGTCGTCACGATGTGCCGGTCGTCGCCCCAGTAGCCCTCCTCGCGGCCGATGCGCAGGATCATGTCGGCCCAGTCGGCCATCTTGATGTTCTCGCCCTGGCCGTAGACGTAGACCTCGCCCGGGTTCCCCTTGCCGGCGACCATGAGGTGGCCGCGCACGCCGTCGGTGCAGAAGCAGAAGTCCCGCAGCGGCTCGAGCGCGCCCAGCTCGACCGTGTCGCGCTCGAGTGCCTGCGTGATGATCGTGCCGGTGACGTAGCGCGGGTTCTGCCGGGGGCCGTAGTTGTTGAACATGCGCGTGACGACGCCGGGGACGCCGTACGCGTCGTGGTAGTTCATCGTGAGGAAGTCGGCGGCGACCTTCGCGGTCGCGTAGATCGACTTCGGGTTGATCGGCGAGCGCTCGTGCAGGATCAGCGACTCGTCGTCGTCGAACGTGTGGAAGTCGCGCATCTCGGCGTGCACGTTCCCGTACTCCTCCGACGTACCCGCGGTGTCGAACTTCTCGAGCTCGACCTCGTTGTCGATCACCGACTGGAGGAGGTTCAGCGTCCCGACGGTGTTCGCCATCACGGTCTCGTACGGGCGGTGCCACGACTCGCCAACGTGTGCCTGCGCGCCGAGGTGGAAGACGTACGGTTTGTCGGGCGCTTCGCGCAGCTCGCGCATGAGGTAGTCGATCGACGTCTTGTCCGTCAGGTCGGCGAAGTGGACCTTGAGCTGCTCGCGCAGATGCCCGATGTTGTTCAGCGCGCCGCTGGAGGTCGCGCGGACGAAGGCGTGGACGTTCGCCCCCAGCGCCACGAGCGCCTCGGTGAGGTGTGAGCCCATGAAGCCGTCCGCGCCGGTCACGAGGACCGTGCGGCCCTCGTAGACGTCGGCGAAGTCGCGGTCGAGGTCTGAGAGCGCCTCTTCGGTCCAGATGGACGCGGGTCTGTTTGAGTTCGTCGAAGCCATGAACGCCGGGAATCCACAGCGTAGCCTTCCCCGCCGCCGGAGCGCCCTGAGAAGCGGCTTCGCGACGGGCATCGCGACGCTGATCGTCAGCGGCTCGGCCGCGGTCGCCGGGGCTTACCTCGCGCACAAGTTCGGGCGGAACGCGCGGACGGACGGGTTCCTCGCCGCCTACGGGGTCTACCTCGTGATCGTCCTCGCGGCGCAGGCGTTCCGGATCGTGATCGTCCCCGACCTCACGCGGGCCTCGGCAGAGGGCAACCTCGCGGCGGAGTTCCGGTCCTGGGCCGCCGCCTTCCTCGTGCTCGCGGTTCCGATCTCGCTCTTCGCGGCGGTGCTCTCGCATCCGCTCGGCGAGCTGCTGACCGGGCGGCTCCCGGAGTCGGCGTCGTCGATCGCCGCGCGCACGCTCGTCTGGGTCGTGCCGGCGGGATTCGCGCAGCTGCTCGCGGCGCTCACGGCGAGCGCGCTTGCGGCGCGCGACAGCTACGTCGTCGCGGCGGCCGGCTACGCGCTCGGCGCCATCGCGAACCTCGCCGTCTTCGTGTCGCTCGCGCCGTCGCATGGGCTGATCGCGCTCGCGTGGGGCGTCGCGCTGAACGGCGCGATCGCGCTCGCACTGCCGCTCGCGGCGCTCGTGCGCGGTGGGCACGTCCGCGGTGTTCTCGGCCGCGGCGTCGCGATCGTGCCGCGTCTGTGGAAGCTCGTGCAGGCCGCGTCGGTGCCGCTGGCGCTACAGGGCCTCTACCTGATCGCGCTCCGCGGCGCGTCCGGCCTCGGCACGGGCAACCAGACGAGCCTCACGTACGCGTACCTGATCGCGGGCACGCTCGTCGCGGCGACGGCGTCGTCCGTCTCGATGATCTCGTCCGCGCCGCTGACGCGACGCGGGATCGACGCCGAGAGCGCCGCCGCGCACGTCGTGCACGCGGCGTGGCTGAGCCTGACGCTGATCGGGGCGGCCGCGGGAGTGTTCGCGCTCGTCGGCGGCCGCGTCGTCCATCTGTTCCTCGGCGGCGCGTTCTCGGGAGAAGTCGGGCGCGACCTCGGCCATCTCGTCGTCTACCTCGCGCCGTGGATGGTCGCGTCGGTCGCGTTCTCGGTCACGTTCCCGCTCCTCTTCGTGCTCGAGCGTCCGCGCGTGCTCGTGCCGCTTGCCGTCGCGGCGCTCCTCGCCGACGCGCCGCTGTCGCTCGCGCTGCGCGCGGTGCTCGACCTGCCGGGGCTCGTGCTCGCGCTCGCGATCACGACGTTCGGCGTCATCCTCGTGCTGATGGCCGCGGTGTCGAGACGGATGCTCGTGCTCGCGGCCGTCGGCCTGCTCCGGACGGCGGCAATCGTCGCCACGCTGACGCTCGTCGTCTTCGGCCTGCCGTCGCTCGTGCTGCCTTCGATTCCCGCCGCGCTCGCCGGCTTCGTGCTCTACGCAGGAGCGCTCGTCGTCCTACGGCCGCCGGGACTCACTGCGGCGTGGACGTACGTGCGCGCGCTGCATCACTAGCCCGTCTGCTTCCACCGCAGGCCGCTGCGCCGGCGCACGAGCGAGACCAGCGCGAGCCCGGCGCGCGTCGAGAAGACGCGGTGCCGCACCGCCGCGACGGCGCGCTCGGGCGGCGGCAGGTAGCGGAAGCTGAGCCGCCCGCCGAGCCGCTCGCCCTCCCAATCCCAGTGCGGAATCGCCTCCGCGGTCTTGCGCACGACGACCGTCCGGTAGCCGGCGTTGCCCTCGACCGCCCAGCCGTCCTGGCTGCGCAATGCGTCGACGAGCATCGCGACGGGCGGCATGTACGCGTCGTCGAGCAGCATCCGGCCGCCGACCGTGAGATGCGGCGCCGCGAACCACCAGTCGAGCACCGGATACGGAAACCCGTGCGCGCCGTCGACGAGCACGAGGTCGAGCGGTCCCGGCTCGAGCCGCGGCAGCACCTCGTGCGACGGCCCGACTTCGAAGCGAACGTGCGAGTGGTCGATGCCGAAACGGTCCGCCTGCGCGCGGATCCGCGTCTCTTCGCCCGCGTCGGGCGTCACCGCGACGTGCTCGGCGCCGCCGGCGGCGAAGGCGAGCGTCGACGAGCCTGCGCCCGTCTCGAGCGTCCGCATCCCCGGCTTCACCTCGCGCTCGAGCCAGCGCAGCGCGGGCCAGGCCAGGCCCCAGAACTCGCTCCCCTCGCCGTGCAGGCCCGGCGGCAGCGCGCGGAGGCGCTCTGTGAGCGACGGGCTCACGACCCGTCGCTCCCAAGAACGCGGGCCAGGCCGCCCGCGCTCGCGCGCGGAGCCGGGCTTTGCCCGGCGGGAGCGCAAGTGGGGTGTGCGGAGACGTCCACCAGAAGAAGGGGTTCATGGGGGAAACATGGTTTCCCCCATGTTCGCCCGTATCATCGCCGCATGGCGCGTCAGCGTGCGCTCATCACCGGCATCGGCGGACAGGACGGCTCGCTCCTCGCGGAGCTGCTGCTCGACGAGGGCTACGACGTCTTCGGCGTCGCGAATCGCAGCGCCGAGAGCTATCCGAACCTCGCGTCGCTCGTCGACCGGATCGAGCCGATCCAGGCCGACCTCAACGACCAGCTCGCGCTCGTGCGCGCACTGCGCGCGTGCAAGCCGCACGAGGTCTACAACCTCGCGTCGGTGTCGTTCGTGCCGATGTCGTGGGAGGAGCCGGTGCGGACGGCGGAGCTCGCGGCGGTCGGGGCGACGGCGCTGCTCGAGGCGATCAGGGAAGTGGATTCTTCGATTCGCTTTTACCAAGCCTCGTCGGCGGAGATCTTCGGCGAGCCGCTCGAGACGCCGCAGACCGAGCGGACGCCGCTCGCGCCGCTGACGCCGTACGGCGTCGCGAAGGCGTACGCGCACTTCATCACGCGCTCGTACCGGCTGCGCTACGGCCTGCACGCGTCGGCGGGGATCCTCTACAACCACGAATCGCCGCGGCGTCCGCTCGAGTTCGTGCCGCGCAAGGTCACGCACGCGGCGGCGGCGATCAAGCTCGGCCGCACGGCGGAGCTCTGGCTCGGCGACCTCGACGCGCAGCGCGACTGGGGTTACGCCGGCGACTACGTGCGCGCGATGTGGCTGATGCTCCGGCAGGACGAGCCTGACGACTACGTGATCTCTACGGGACGGCTGCACTCCGTCGAGAAGCTCGTGACGATTGCGTTCGAGCACGTCGGCCTCGACTGGCGCGCGTATGTGCACATCGACGAGTCGTTGAAGCGCGGCAAGGCCGAGTTGCACAACCTCGTCGGCGACTCGACGAAGGCGCGCGAGCGGCTCGGCTGGGAGCCGGCGGTGTCGTTCGAGGAGCTCGTCGCGCTGCTCGTCGACGCCGAGCTCGAGCGGCTCGGAGAACGTCAGGCGGAGGAGAGCTCCCGGTAGACCTCGTCGTGCGCGCGGGCGCACGCGTCCCAGGTGAACGCTTGCGCGCGCTCGAGACCGCGGCCGATCCACACATTCGGCTCGCGCAAAACGTCGTCGACCGCGCGCGCGATGTCCTCCACGTCGCGCGGGTCGAACAGACGCGCCGCGTCGCCCGCGACCTCCGGCAGCGACGTCGCGTTCGAGCACGCGACGGGGCAGCCGCACGCCATCGCCTCGAGCACCGGCATCCCGAAGCCCTCGTACAGCGAAGGGAAGACGAGCGCCGCGGCGCGGCGGTAGAGGTCGACGAGCTCGGCCGTCGTCACGCGGCCGCGCGCTTCGACGCCTTCGGGCAGCCGCCCGTAGTCGCCCTCGCCGGTCAACACGAGATGCAGGCCCGGCCGTTCGCGCCGCAGCTGCGCGAACGCCTCGAAGAGGCGCGCGTGATTCTTGTGCGCCCACGGCCGCGCGGGATACACGAGGTACTCGCCTCGCGGCGGCCCGCTCGGCGTGAAGACGTCGTGGTCGACGGCGAGATGGATCGCGCGCACGCGGTCGGGCGCGAGCTTGTGCCGCTCGATCAGCGCCTGGCGCGCGTGCTCCGAGATCGTGATCACGATCTGCGAGCGGCGGATCGTCCACCCGTAGACGATGCGCCGGTATGCGAGCTCCGCGCGGCCGAAGAACTCAGGATGCTCCTCGTGCTGGAGGTCGAGGACCGTCGTCGCGGCCGGCGGCCGGTCGACCGGCGGCAGCATCACCGAGAGCGGGAAGTGGATCGCGTCAAGCCGGTCGAGCTCGAGGTCGGCGCGGAAGGCGCGGGCGCGGAGTGCCGCATGCGACATCGCCGCGATCCGGCCGGGCAGCGAGCGGGAGGCCCGGTAGCGGCCGACGACCGACCACGGCAGCCCGTCCGCGGCGTCCGGCGCGATGTCAGGCAGGAAAACGCGGTAACCCAGCGTGCCGACGCGCGCGAGGGCGCTGCAGAGGGCCCGCGCGTACGTCTCCGAGCCGCCGCTGAGCCCCGGAACGAGTGTGAGCAGGCTGATCCCTACCACAGGATCCGACCCTAGCGTGACGTACTATTGCCTATAGACATCATGACGGGAACGACAAAGCTTGTCGCCGTGCTCGGCAACGGCAGCGCTCATTCACTGCGGCTCGGCAGGGAGCTCGAGCCGACGCGCGCGCTCGAGTACCTCGCCGGCGCCGGAGCGCGCGCACACTACCCCGCGCTCGACCGCGAGTGGATCGAGACCGAGGACGGGCGCTGGATCCGCCGCAGCGCGATCGTCGAGCTGGCCGTCGCCGTCAGCGAATGACGTCGGACTCGGCCTGGGCGCGCATCGCGCGCTTCAGGAGCTGCAGCGCCTCGTCGGCGCGACCTTCGCGCTCGAGCAGCTCGGCGTGGCGTGCCGCCACTTCCTGCCGCGCGCGGCTCGAGTCGGGCAGCGTCACGTCCGCGAGCTCGAACAGCTCGAGCGCGCGTTCGGTGTCGCCGAGCTCGGCGAACACCTGTGCGACGAGGCCGTAGCCGCGCCCCGCGTCGCCGGGGCTCGCGCTGCCGATCGCCCCGGTCGTCGAGAGGGCGATCGATGCCGCTTCCTCGCGCCGGCCGAGGTGCATGAGCGCCCGCGCCTGCTCGAGCTTGAACATTGCGAGCTCGTAGCGGTTGCCGCTCCGCTCGATCAGCGGGAAGCCCGTCCCGAGCAGGTCGAGCGCCTCCTCCGCGTTGCCTCGGTCGAGCTCGATGTGGGCCAGCAGCTGGTGTGCGCGGGCGGTGTAGGTGTCGTGCTCCGTCAGCTCGAGCGTCTCGAGCGCCCGCGTCGCGTACCGCGCCGCGGTTTCGGGGTCGTTCTGCTTCGCGTGGAGACGTGACTGTGTCCACCAGACGCGGGCGCGGATGATCGGGTCTTCGAGGCCGACGCTCGACGCGAGCGTCGAGCCGAGCAGCTCCGAGGCGCGTCCGTAGCTGCCCGCGTCGATGAGCGCGTTCGCGAGCAGGACGGCGAAGCGCAGCGACGTCACCGTGTCGCCGCTTTCGCCTGCCGCCTCGAGCTCGCGCTGGAAGATGCCGATCGCGGATTCGAGCTCGCCAGCGAGCGCATACGCGCGTCCGAGCGTCTCCGCGACCGAGACGTGGCCGGACGAGCCGGGACGCGCTGTCTCCGCCTCTTCGAGCAGCCCGATCGCGTCGCGGTGCTCGCCACGGTCGAACGCGAGCCGGCCCAGGCCGGCGAGCGCGCGGGCGCGCAGGGACGGGTTGTCCGAGTCGAGGGCCTCGCGGAACGCGAGCTCGGCCTCGATCGGGTCGCCGAGCCGCAGCGCGAGCTCGGCGTCGAGCAGCGGGTCGAGCGCCGTCCGGGCGATCCCGGACGCGAGCTCGTCGGCGTCGGCGCCGAGGCGCTCGGCGAGCCGGCGCAGGAGCTGGAGCGACGGGATCCGCTCGCCCTTCTCGAGCCGCGACACGTAGGCGGGGGTGCAGATGCCGCGTGCGAGGGCCCTCTGGCTCAGGCCGGACTCGAGGCGGGCCGCGCGCAGGCGTTCGGCGAGTGCCGCAGCGGAATCGACGTGATCTGACTTCTGGCGCGGCACTCTTTCCGAACTATAGGCAACAAAAGGGTAGGCGGCCAGTATGAATCTGACCGCCTACCACAGCCCCTCCCGTTACGGCCAGAGGGTTTCGTCGGCGAGGCCGAGCGCCAGCAAGACCGCAGGCAGCACTGCAGCGACGAAGAGATGGATGCGGGTACGCATCGTCGGGACCGTCCTTTCGGTGGTTCGGTGGCATGGACAGCCCCGGCCGGGGTGGTATGACTATAGTAAACATCCTCCCGGATCGCATGCTGACGGCGCCGTAACAACCGCCGTCTACAATCGCCCGCAGATGCCCGCCCAGGAGGACACGACCGCCTCCGACCCCGGGCCGGCCCCCGATCAGATCGACATCGCAGCCCTCTACGCGCGGCTGCGGCAGGAGATCCGCCGGACCGGCGCCGTGGCGCGGAACGGCGACGAGCGCCACGCCAGCCGGGCCGCCGTCCGCGGCTTCGCGGAGCGCTACTGGGCCGTCACCGCCGAGCGGCCGCTCGAGCCGCGCCCCGGGCTGAAGGGCAAGCTCTCCCGGCCGCTCAAGAAGCTCTTGCGGCCGTTCCTGCGCTGGTACGTGGAGCCCTTCGCGTACGAGCAGCGGATGTTCAACGACGCCGCCCTCAAGCTGATCGACGCCCTCTACGAGGAGGTCGACCGCGTCGACCGCGTCGACGCCGAGCTCGACCAGCGGCTCGAGCGCGGCGACCGGGATCTCGGCGGCCGGATCGACGATCTCGCCCAGCGTCTCGGCAAGCGGCTCGACGAGGCGCGCTACGGGCTGTCCGAGCGGATCGACGACGTCGCGACCGAGCTCGAGTCGCTCGAGCGGCTGCGGCAGCTCCTCGACGAGGTGGAGGAGCGGCTGACGCGGACCGAGCGTCGCAGCGACGGAGGTGCGCCCCGGACCGTCGCGCCGCAGCCGGCGGCGACCGCCTTCCCCGACTACTTCGCGTTCGAGACGAAGATGCGCGGCCGCGCCGACGAGATCCGCGAGCGTCAAACGGTGTACGTGGACGACTTCCGCGACGCGGCGCCCGTGCTCGACGTCGGCTGCGGCCGCGGCGAGCTGCTCGCGCTGCTCCGCGAGGCGGGGATCGAGGCGCGCGGCGTCGACGCGGACGCCGACATGGTCGCGTTCGCGCGCGGCGAAGGACTGGACGTCGAGCAGGCCGATGCCGTGACCTACCTCGAGTCGCTCGACGACGGTTCGCTCGGCGGCATCTTCATGGGCCAGGTCGTCGAGCACCTGCCGCCGGCGATGCTCGTCCGCACGCTCGAGCTCTGTGCGCAGAAGCTGCGCGAGGGCGGCCTGCTCGTCGCGGAGACGATCAACCCGCTCTCGCCGCTCGCGTTCCGGAACTACTTCGCCGACCTCACGCACGCGCAGCCGCTCGTCCCCGAGACGCTCGTCCTGCTCGCGCGCCAGGTCGGCTTCAAGCAGGTCGAGACGCGCTTCCTCAACCCGCCCGAGCGCACGGCCGACGTGCCGCCCGAGGTGGGCGAGATCCTCTTCGCGCCGCTCGACTACGCGATCGTCGCGCGTCGATGAGGATCCTCGTCTGCAGTCCGCAGGTGCCGTTCGCGCGGGGCGGTGCCGAGATCCTCGCGGAACGCCTCACGCACGAGCTGAACGAGCAGGGGCACGAGGCCGACCTCGTCACGATGCCGTTCAAGTGGTATCCGGGCGCGAAGGTCCTGACGCACGCGCTCATGTGGCGGATGGCCGATCTCACGGAGGTGGACGGCCGGCGCGTCGACCTCGTGATCGGCACGAAGTTCCCGTCCTACGCGGTGAAGCATCCGAACAAGGTCGTGTGGCTCGTGCATCAGTTCCGGCAGGCGTACGAGCTCGACCGGACCGAGCTCGGCCAGTTCTCGGAGTCCGACGAGGACCGCGCGCTGCGCCGCGCCGTCCAGCGGCTCGACCGCGTCGCGCTCGGCGAGGCGCGCAAGCTCGGCGCGATCTCGCAGAACGTCGCCGACCGCGTCAAGCGGAACCTCGGGCTCGACGCGGAGGTGATCCTGCCGCCGCCGCAGCAGCTCGCGTTCCGCTGCGACTCGTACGACGACTTCGTGCTCTCGGTCAACCGGCTCGACCGCGCGAAGCGGATCGACCTGCTGCTCGAGGCCGCGGCGGCGGACGGCTCGATGCGGCTCGTGATCGCCGGCGACGGGCCCGACCGCGAGCGGCTCGAGGAGGTCGCGCGTCGCAACGGGCTGGACGGCCGCGCGGTCTTCGCCGGGCGCGTCAGCGAGGGTGAGCTCGCCGACCTCTACGCGACGTGCCGCGGCGTGTACTACGCGCCCGTCGACGAGGACTACGGGATGGTCCCGTACGAGGCGTTCATGGCGCGGAAGCCGGTCGTGACGACACGCGACGCGGGCGGGCCGCTCGACATCGTGCACGACCGCGAGACGGGGCTCGTGATCGAGCCGCGCGCCGAGGAGCTCGCGCGCGCGTGCCGCTTCCTGCTCGACCACGAAGAGGAGGCGCGCGCCTGGGGCAACGCCGGCCGCGCGATCGCCGAGCAGGTGACGTGGGAGCGCGTGATCGCGCAGCTGCTTTCGTGAGGGTCGCGTACTACAGCCCAATGCCGCCTGAGCGGTCGGGGATCGCCGACTACTCGGCGCTGCTCCTCCCCGCGCTGCGCGAGCTCGTCGACGTCGAGGTGGCGCGCAAGGGACGGCCGCCGCGTGCCGATGTCGGGCTCTACCACGTCGGCAACAACCCCGAGTCGCACGCGTGGATCGTCGAGCAGCTGCGGCGCGAGCCGGGCGTCGTCGTGTTGCACGACTTCGTCCTGCATCACCTCGTCGCGGGGATGACGCTCGGCCGCAAGGACGGGCCCGGCTACCTCGCCGCCATGGAGCGGGACTCCGGCGTCGCCGGACGCCTGCTCGGCCTCGGTGTCATCGACGGCTGCATCCCGCCGCTGTGGGAGGTGCGGCCGGAGGACTTCCCGCTCTGCGGCGAGGTGCTCGACCTCGCGACAGGGTTGATCGTGCACTCGCGGTTCGTCGCGGAGCGGGTGCGGGAGCGCGGCTACGGCGGCTCCGTCTGGCACGTGCCGCATCCCGCGTGGCCGGCGCCGGACATCGCGGCGGAGCGTCTCGACGGCGGTCCGGTGATCGGCGCGTTCGGCAACCTGAACCCGTCGAAGCGCGTGCCGCAGCTGCTCGACGCGTTCGAGCGCTTCCACGACTCGCACCCGGACGCGCGGCTGCTGCTCGTCGGCGCGGCGGCGCCCGGCTTCGACCTCGCGTGGCGGATCGGCCACGAAGGCCTTCAGGAAGCCGTCGTGCAGGTGGACTACGTCGACGAGGAACGGCTCTGGGCGCTCATGGCCGGCGTCGACGTCGTCGCGTCGCTCCGCGCGCCGACGATGGGCGAGACCTCCGGGACCGCGATCAGGGCGCTCACGCTGGGGAAGCCGCTCGTCGTCAGCGACGTCGGCTGGTTCTCCGAGCTGCCGGACGACGTCGCGCGGAAGGTCAAGCCCGACGAGCGCGAGGTCGACGCGCTCGTCGATGCACTCGAGGCGTCGACCGCCGCCGCGGCGGAGATGGGAGCGGCCGGCCGTGCGCTCGCCGAGCGTCACGACCTGCGCCGCGTCGCCGATCTCTACGTGGCCGCGCTCGAGGAGACGGTCGGCGGCGAGGCGGTGCGCGACGAGGTCCTCCGCGAGGTGAGCGAGGCGGCCGCCGAGGTCGGCATCGCGCCCGCGTCGGCGGAGGCCGCGGCGCTCGGCCGGGCGATGGACGAGATCGAGCTGTAGGTGCAAGCCGCCGCGACGACCTCTCGCGCCCGCGCCGTCGCGCTCGCGCGCGAAGTCCCGGCGTGGGCGTGGCTGACCGGCATCGTGGTCCTCTCGACGACGATCCGCTTCCTGCTCTCGCGGCGCGTCGTCGCGCCGTGGATCATGGTCGACGAGGTCATCTACTCGGAGCTCGCGAAGAGCTTCGCGGCCACCGGCCACTTCCTCGTGCGCGGCGAGTCGACGTCGGCCTACGGCTTCGTCTACCCGATGCTGATTGCGCCCGCGTACCGCCTCCACGCGGCGATTCCCTCCGCGTACGACTTCGCGAAGGGAATCAACTCGTTCGTGATGTCGCTCACCGCGATTCCCGTCTACCTGCTCGCGCGGCGCGTCGTGCCGTCCGGCCTGTCGCTCGTCGCCGCGCTGCTTGCGCTCGCGATCCCCTCGATGGCGTACACGAGCACGCTGATGACGGAGAACGCGTTCTACCCCGCGTTCGCCCTCGTCGCGCTCGCGCTCGTCCTCGTGCTCGAAACGCCGACGTGGCGGCGGCAGGTCGCGCTCCTCCTGCTGTGCGGCTTTGCGTTCCTGATCCGTGCGCAGGCGGTCGCGTTCCTCCCTGCGGTGCTGACGGCGCCGCTGCTGCTTGCGTGGATGAGCGGTCGGCGCGACGCGCTCCGCGAGTACCGCGTCCTCTGGGGCGCGGCGGTCGTCGCCTTGGTGCTCGTCCCGCTCTGGGAGGTGGCGCGCGGCCGCTCGCCGCTCGCCGTGCTCGGCGCGTACGAGACGGCCGGCCGCATCCACTACTCCGTCGGCGCGGTGCTGCGCTGGCTGCTCTACCACGTCGCCGAGCTCGACCTCTATCTCGGCGTGATCCCGTTTGCGGCCCTGCTCGTGCTCGTAGCGCTTTCGCGCCGGCTGACACGACACGCGCAGGCGTTCGTGGCGGCGACGGTCGCGCTCTCCGTGTGGCTGCTGATCGAGGTCGCCGCGTTCGCGTCGAAGAACCCGATCCCACCTCGCGTCGAGGAGCGGAACATGTTCTACCTCGCGCCGCTGTTCGTGATCGCGCTGCTCGTCTGGATCGACATCGGCATGCCGAGACGTCAGGTCGGGGCCGGCGTTGCGGCCGTGATCGCCGCCGCGCTGCCGGGCGTCCTGCCCTACAGCACGCTCGTCGACGTGCCGGCGGAGTCGGACGAGCTCGCGCTCATGCTCTGGTGGCGGCTGCAGGACCACACGATCGCGAACTCGAGGATTGTGATGTGGGCGGTGATCGCGTCGGTCGTCGCGGCGCTCCTGTTCCTGCTGGTCCCGCGGCGGCTCGCCGCGCTACTGCCGACCGCGGTCGTCGCGGTCTTCATCGCGGTCACGTGGGCGGCGATGGACGACGTGCACGGCTTCCGTCGCGCCGCGATCGGTGCGCTCTACCAGGGGATCACACATCCGAACCGCGACTGGATCGACAGGGCCGTCGGTCACGACACGAACGTGGCGGTCGTGTGGACCGCGTGTGCCTCGCAGGAGTGCGGCCAGCCGCGGAGCCTGACGGACGACAAGGTCGTGTGGGAGAACGAGTTCTTCTCGCGCAGCGTCGGCACGGTCTACTACCTCCACGATCCGGTGCCGGGCGGGCTGCCGGAGCGGCAGCTGACCTTCGACGCCGCGAGCGGTTGGTTCCGGTCGGACGGCGCGAAGATCCGGGCGCCGTACGCGCTCGTCGACGCGTCGGTGGAACCTGTCGGGAGGCTCGTCGCGTCCGACAGGCGCAAGGGAACGTTCGTCTACCGCCTGCGCGGCCCGCTGCGGCAGGCGGTACGGATTCGCGGCTGGTACCCCGACTTCTGGGCCGGCCCCCGGCTGTCATACGTGCGCCGCGGCTGCGTCGGCGGCACCCTTGCCGCGACGCTGCAGGGGGACGTGAACCTGATCGCGAAGCCGTCACATGTCGTCGTTCGTGAGCGGGGAGCGGTCGTCAAGCGCATCGTCGTTCAACCGCTGGCAGACCAGCGGGTCCTCAAGGTGCCGCTGCGGGCGCACGGAGGCGTGTGCAAGGCGACGTTCTCGATCTCTCCGACGAAGGTGCCCGGTGCAGGCGACGAGCGTCGGCTCGGCGTGCGGTTCCTCAGCTTCGCCTACAAGCCGCACGCGTGAGAATCGCCTTCGACGTCTCGCCGCTCTCCCATCCGCGGACGGGGGTGGGCAACTTCGTGCTCGGGTCGCTGCGCGCGATCGCGGCGGCTGGAGGCGACGTCGTCGCCTTCGCGCCGGTGAGCGTGCGCGGCAAGCGCCTCGTCGAGGAGGCGCTCGGCGACCTCGACGTCGAGCGGCGCCTCCCCATCCTGCCGTTCGCGCACGCGTGGCGGACGGCGTGGTCGCGTGCGCAACATCCCGTTGCCGAACGGTGGCTCGGGCGGTTCGACGTGCTGCACTTCTCCGACTGGATGTATCCGCCGCAGGGCGGCGGCGTGCGCGCGACGACGGTGCACGACCTCGTTCCGTTGCTGCATCCCGAGTGGACGCACGGCCGCACCGTCCGCATGCACGGCGCGAAGTACTGCCACGCGGCGCGGACGGCGCACGTCATCGTGTGCAACTCGGAGTTCACCGCGCGCGACGTGCAGAAGCTGCTCGGGGTCGAGCCGGAGCGGACGTTCATCGGCTACCCCGCGCCCGCGGACGGCTTCACGCGCGAAGGCGAGCGCGCCGACCTCGGCCGCCCGTACGTGATCACGGTCGCGACGCTCGAGCCGCGCAAGAACCTCGATGTCGTGCTTGCGGCCGAGACGGAGCTCGCGATCGCCGTCGTCGGCGCGGCAGGCTGGGGGCCGCAGCCGAAGCTCGACCGACCGAACGTGGTGCGGCTCGGCTATGTCGACGACGATGAGCTCGCGCGGCTATATCGGGGCGCCGATGTCTTCGCGTTTCCGTCTCGCTTCGAGGGCTTCGGGATTCCCGTCCTCGAGGCGATGGCGAGCGGCGTGCCGGTCGTCGCGTCGTCGCACCCGTCGCTCGACGAGGCCGCGGGCGACGCGGCGCTGCGCGCTGACCCGGACGATCCCGCCGAGTGGAGCGAGCGCATTCGCGAGGCGCGCGAGCGGCGCGACGAGCTCGTCGCGCGAGGCTTCGAGCACGTCGCGCGCTTTTCGTGGCGGGCGACCGGGGAGGCGTTCCTCGCGGCATACCGGACCGCCGCTGCGAGGATGTGACCCGTGCACGTCGGGATCGATGTCTCGCCGCTCCGCCAGACGCGGGCGGGCACGGCGCGGTACCTCCTCGGCCTGCTTCCGCACCTCGAGCGGCTCGTGGACGTCGAGCGGCTCGCGTGGGGCGGCTCCGGCAGGCTCGCGACCGTCGCGCGCGACGCGTGGTGGTATCCCGTCGCGCTGCCGCGCCGCGTGCGCGGCCTCGACGTCCTGCACTGCCCGAGCTTCCGCGCTCCCGTCGGCGGGCGCACGCCGCTCGTCGTCAACGTCCACGATCTCGCAGTGTTGAAGTATCCGCACGCGTTCAACCGGTGGACACGGACGTACAGCAGCATCTTCGTCCCGCGCGTCGCGCGCGCGGCGCAGCGTGTGATCGCGCTGTCGGAGTTCATGAAGCGTGAGCTGGTCGAGCGGCTGGGCCTGGACGAAGGGCGCGTGCGCGTCGTCCCGCCGGCGGTCGACGAGCCGTTCGGCGCCGAAGGCGCGCGCGCCGACGGCGACTACGTCCTTGCCGTCGGGACGCTCGAGCCGCGCAAGAACCTGTCGCGCCTCGCCGCGGCGGCGCGCGCGGCGGGAGTCGAGCTGCGGATCGCGGGCGGCCACGGCTGGGGCGACGTCGACCTCGGGAGCGACGGCGTGCAGCTGCTCGGCTTCGTCTCCGACGAGGAGCTCGCGCGCCTCTACCGCGGCGCGCTCTGCGTCGCGTACACGTCCCTCTACGAAGGCTTCGGCATCCCGGTGCTCGAGGCGCTCGCGTGCGGCGCGCCGGTCGTCACGAGCGCCGGGACGGCGATGGCCGAGGTCGCCGACGGCGCGGCCGTCCTGGTCGACCCGCTCGACGCGGACGCGATCGCGGCCGGGCTCGCAGAGGCGATCGCCCGGAGAGACGAGCTCGCCGCGCTCGGGCCGCAGCGCGCGCGGCGCTTCACGTGGCAGGCGAGCGCCGAGGCGACCGCCGCGGTCTATCGGGAGCTCGCGTGAAGCGCGTCCTGCTCGACGCCGACGTGCTCGGTCGCGAGCGGACCGGCGACGAGACGTACGTCCAGAACCTCTTGCGCCGCCTGCCGGCCGCGGCCGCGGGCGAGCTCGGCTTCGTAGCGGTGACACGCAGGCCGGACCTCATGCCGGAGGGCGTCGAGGCGGTCGCGCTGCCCGCGCGCTCGCAGGAGCTGCGCATGGCGTGGTCGCTGCCGCGACTGCTCCGCCGGCTGCGGCCGGACCTCGCGCACTTCCAGCACTCGCTGCCGCTGCACTGTCCGTGTCCCGCGGTCGTGACCGTGCACGACCTCTCGTTCGAGCGCGACGCGCAGGTGATGCGGCGTTTCGAGCGCGTCGTCTTCAGGACCGTCGTGCCGTGGTCCGTGCGGCGCGCGCGGCGCGTGCTCGCTGTGTCGGAGCGCACGCGGCGGGATCTCGTCGAGCTGTACGGCACGCCGGAGGAGAAGATCGTCGTCGCGCCGAATGCCGTCGATCCCGCGTTCTCGCCGGGCGGCGAGCGCGACGGCTACCTCCTCTTCGTCGGCGCGATCCAGACGCGGAAGAACCCGCTCGCCGCCGCCGACGCCGCCGCGAGCCTCGGCCGGACGCTGGTCGTCGCGGGGCCCGAGAAGGAGCCGGCTCTCGCGCGCGAGCTCGAGCGCCGCGGCGCCGACCTGCGCGGCTACGTCGACAAGGAGACGCTCGCCGACCTCTACCGCCGCGCAGCGTGCGTCGTGCTGCCGTCGCGCTACGAAGGCTTCGGTCTGCCCGTGCTCGAGGCGATGGCGTGCGGCACGCCGGTCGTCGCCTCCGACGAGCCCGCATTGCGCGAGGTCGGCGGCGACGCAGCCGTCTACGCGGGTCCGGACGGACTCGCCGCCGCGATCCGTCGCGCGCTCGCGGAGGCGCCCGCGCGCTCGCGCGCGGGGCTCGAGCGCGCACGGCTCTTCTCGTGGGACGAGACCGCGCGAAGGGTCGTCGGCGTCTACCGCGACGTGCTCGGCCTGTGACGCGCACCGCCGCAATCGTCGTCTCGCACGGTCACGCGCGCGAGCTGCGCGAGTCGCTGCCGGCGATCGCGCCGCAGGTCGACGAGCTCGTCGTGGTCGAGAACTTCCCCGGCAGCGTCGACGACGTGCCCGAGGACGCGCGCGTGATCCGCAACGAGCGCGTGCAGACGTTCGCCGCCAACCTCAACCGGGGGATCGCCGCGACGACGGCGCCGTACCTCTGCTCCGTCAATCCCGACGCCGTCGCCGAGCCGGGCGCCGTCGCCGCGCTCGTCGAGTTCGCCGAGACGCATCCGCGCTGCGGCGTCGCGGGTCCGCGCATGGAATGGCACGACGGGAGGCTGCAGCCGTCGCGACGGCGCTTTCCGACCGTCGCGGGAACGCTCGTGCGCCGCACGCCGTTGCGCCTGCTCGCGCGGCCGTACGAGAGGCAGCGTGCGCACTACTACCTCGACGCGCCGGTCGACGAGCCCGTCGAGGTCGACTGGATGCTCGGCGCGTTCCTGCTCATGCGCCGCACCATGCTCGACGAGATCGGCGGCTGGGACGCCGGCTTCCGCCACTACGGCGAGGACATCGATGTGCAGTACCGCGCCGCGAAGGCGGGCTGGGAGCGCTGGTACGTCCCCGCGGCCGTCGTTCGGCATGAGTACGCGGCGGTCATCGACCGGAGCTTCCTCACGCGGCACACGTTGTGGCACCTCCGGGGCGTCGCGCGCTTCGTGCGCAAGCACCCGGAGCGGCTACGTGCGCTGCGCTAGCGCCTAGCCGAACGGCCGGAACTCGAAGCCGACCTGCGCTCCGAGCCTGCGCGTGTCCTGCGAGTTGTGGTCGAGCAGAGCCGGGACGAACGTCCGGTCGACGTGCACCTTCACCTGGAACGGCGGCCGCGGCGTCCGCAGCGTGAACGTCCGCTGCAGGCCCGAGTGGATCGTCCAGGTGCGCACGTCGCTCGGGTGGGCCAGTCCGGTGACGACCTGGCCGCCGACGATGCGGTTCTCGATCGGGCCGATCGTGATCCGCACTCGCGCCGGAACGTCGCGGCCGAGCCAGTTCGCGCGTGAGACGGTGACGTCGATGCTCGCCGGCAGGTCGTACGGCGCGCTCCACTGCGTGTACGTCGTGTCGGTCGACGTCCAGCCGTCGGGGTAGACGCCGCTCACCTCTGCGGGACGGCGCGGGTCGGACGGCGGCTTGCGCGGCACGAACCGGAACGAGACCTGGCCGGCGAGGTAGCGGCGGTCGCCGCTGCGCTGGTCGAGCGCGTGCGGGATGAACAGCGGCAGCGCGCTCACCACCGCGCGGAACGGAGCGGGCGGCGCCGGGATCACGAACGTCTTGTCGAGATTGCGTGCGGCGTAGTAGCGGCGCTCCACCAGCACCTTGTCGAGCCGCGGGCGGTTGAAGCCCGACGCCGTCGCGTCGAGACGCACGGTGCCGACCTTGACGACGACGTGCGCGGGAATCTTCTGACCGCCGCCGAGCCGCGAGACGCCGACGACGAGGTAGCCGCGCCGGTTGCCGGGCGTCGCGTACTGCGTGTAGCCGGCGGTCGGGGAATCCTTCGTGTAGTAGCGCACCTTGCCAAACCAGCCGTCGGGGAACACGCCCTCGGTGCTGTTCAGCAGGCGTGGCGGGCCTTGGAGCCGGTAGAGCGTCCAGACCGACTCGCGTCCGCCGACGAAGTGCGGCTGCCTGCGCACGACGCGAGCGGCGAGATTGACGCCTTCGCTCGTGACGGCGTAGTGGAAGCGCGGATGCGTCGTGTCGGCGGCTTGGTTCTGCTTCAGGAGCGCAAGCGTCCCGTCCGGCTTCGTCAGCGCCGCGTATCCCGACTGCGGGTCGCTCGTCGTCCCGTCGAGCGAGTCGACGCCCTGCAACCCGCGATTCCAGAACTCGAGCAGCCAGAGGCCGTTCGGGTCGTCGTCGATCCGCTGCCCGAGGAAGAGCGTCGGCTCGCGGTGCGACGCGCGGTCGATCCAGTCGTACGGCGTCGGGAAGTTCGTGAGCAGCTGGTTCGCGAACTCGTGTGACGCGCGTGCGCCGGTGATCTCGCCGGTGAGGCTCCACACGATTACGAAGCAGCCCGCCGTCGCGAGGACGCGCGGCAACGCGCCGCCGCGGACGACGATCGCCGCGAGGACTGCGGCGAGCGACAGGGCGAGCACGACGTACAGCAGCACGCGCGCGTCGTGCGGCGTGAAGGAGAGGACGCGGTTCGCCGACTGCAGGATCGACAGGCCGGGCGCGTCGGCGTAGAAATGAAACTCCATCTTGTACGGCGTGTGCCGGATGAGGTACAGCGCCAGCGCCGCCGCACCGGCGAGCGCGAGCGGGTGTGCGCGGCGGTGTTCGAAGAAGAGCGCCGTCGCGATCAGGAGGATCGGCGCGGCGTAGATCATGTTCCGCTCGGCGACCTCCACCGTGAGCACGGTCGAGAGGAACGCGGCCTTGATCCCGGTGTAGTAGACGAAGGCGGCGAGCGAGGGAATCGCCACTGCGGCGAACGCCCGCTCGGCCGGCGGCCGCGTCGACCAGCGGCCGCGGAAGAGCGCGGCGACGCCGGCGACGAGCGGCAGCACGCCGATGCCGATCGCGAGTGCGCCCGATGCCCACACGCCGTACTCGAAGACGCGGTTGCGGTACTGCTGCGTCGCGACGAGCCACGCGGAAGAGTGGTGGCTCGCGACGACGTTGCCGACGATCACGACCCCCGCCGCGAGCGTCCAGAACGCGAGGTAGTCGCGTGCGTTCCAGCCGCGGCGCCAGGCGACTCCCCGCTCGCCCGTGAACCAGAACAGGCCGAGACCGGCGAGAAACGCGACCGGCAGCACCTGCAGCTCGCTGCGCATCAGCGGCGCGAGCAGCGTGGCGACGACGGCGCCGCCGATCCACCACCGCGAGGGCGTCGTGAGCGCGCGCACGACGAGCCAGAGGCTGAGCACCGTCCACGAGTACGCGACCGTCTCGACGGCGAGGAGCGACGAGTAGGACAGCGCGGGGATGCAGGCCACGGCCGTCGCCGCGAACAGCGCCGGGACGCGCGACACGAGCAGCCGTGCGAGCGCGTACGCCGGGAAGATCGCGGCGGCCATCACCGCGATTCCGATCGCCTTCGCGGCGCCGTAGGCGGCGCTCGTGCTGTGGATCCACCAGACGGGCGCGATCAGGTACGCGTAGAGCGACTCGGGCGACACCGACTCGCCGCGGCGCGCCGCGCGGCCGGTGGCGGCGATCGCACGAGAGAGCTGCGCGCGCTCGAGCTCGTCGGTGAAGAGCCACGGGGTCCGGTTGCCCCACGCCTCCCAGCCGTACAGCAAGCACAGCCACGCATAGATCGTGAGCAGCTGCAGCGCGACGGCGAGCCGGTTGAAGCCGGCGAGCAGGCGTGCGCCCGGGCTTTCGGCTGCGGCGGCGATCACTCCGCTTCGACGCGGGCCGCGGGGAAGGGCGCCGTCTCCAGCTCGCGCCGGAGCACGTGGCAGTCGATGGCGGCGCTCGCACAGGCTTCGAACACGAACTCGAGCCGTTCGCTCGGCGCGTTCGGGATCGTCACGAGCACGCGGTCGGGCGACGTCGCGTGCAGGATTCTCGCGGCCTCGTCGGCGCTGCCGAGCACGGGCACGCCCTGTAGCCGGCGCCGCCAGAGGCTCGCGTCGTCGTCGATGAATCCGACGACGCGCTGTCCGGGCGTGTCGCGCAGCTCGCGCAGAAGATTCCGGCCGGCGCGCCCCGCTCCGACGATGACCGTCCGCGTCCGAGGCCCGGGTGCGCGCAGCGTCAGCAGACCGCGGTGCGCCGCCCGCTCCCAGAACCGCGACGCGCCGATCAGCGTCGTGCACAGCAGCACGTCGATCAGGAAGACGCTGCGCGGGAAGTCGTACCACGTGCGCGTCGCCGCGACGATCCCGTAGGCGACGCCGCCGGACAGCGCAACGGCCATGACGACGCTCGCTGCGTCGCGCGCGCCGGCGTAGCGCCAGACGCCACGGTAGAGGCCGAACGGGATGAACGCCGCGTAGCGGCAGAAGAGGACGACCGGGAACGCCTGCAGGAAGACCGTCTTCTGCGTGAGCGTCCCGTTCGACCCGAGCCGCAGCACGTACGCGGCGTAGAACGAAGCGGCGACGAGCGCGCCGTCCACGACGACCTCGATCAGGCGGCGGCGGTGGAAGACGAACATGCGCAGGAGCGACGTGGGGCCGGCGGCAATCGCCTCCGGATGCTGCTCGACGTTGCCGAGGAAGCTGCCGATCTGGACGAGCAGCGCGAACGTGAGCAGCACGCCGATCGCCGTCACCTTGCTGTCGTGGATGACGAGGTACGCGAGGCTCGTCCCGCCGAGGAGAACCGACATCAGCGCGAGCAGCACGACCGCACGCCGCTCGGTCAGGCCGCGCAGAACGAGCCGGTGCGAGGTGTGGTCGCGGCCACCCTGGTAGATCGGCCGGCCTTCCAGCAACCGCACGATCATCACGAGCGTGGTGTCGAGAATCGGCACCGCGAGCACGAGGACCGGCAGGATCAGCGTCGCGATCGTCGTCTCGGCGACGTTCGACGTCGACGCGAGGCCGGCGGAAGCGAGCGCGAAGCCGAGCACCTGGCTGCCGGAGTCGCCCATGAAGACCGAGGCGCTGCGGCCGGGCCAGATGTTGAAGGGCAGGAATCCCAGGCAGGCGCCGAGCAACGCGAGCGCCAGCACGAGCACGAGCCGGTTCGGATGGATCCACGCCGCGTCGATCGCGAAGAAGCTCGCGGCGATTGCGGCGAGCGACGCGGCGAGCCCGTCCATGTTGTCGAGCAGGTTGAACGCGTTCGTGATCCCGACGAGCCACAGGACCGCGATCGCGATCTGGAGCCAGTGGTTGTGGACGAGCGTGACGCCCGAACCGGTCGAGAGCGCGAGCGCGACGGCTCCGAGCTGTCCCGTCAGCTTCGCCACGGGCGGCAGGTGGAACGCGTCGTCGAGCAGCCCGAACACGAAGAGGATCGCGCAGCCGCCGAGGACGCCGAGCGCCTGCAAGAACTCCCCCTCGATCGGACGGAGCGGCATCTGGAGGATCCCGAGCCGGATCGAGACGAGCGCGCCGACCGCGAGCCCGACGAAGATCCCGACGCCGCCGATCTGCGGGGTCGCGTGCGTGTTCCAGCGGTCGGGCCGCGGCGCCGAGACGATCCAGCGCGCGAGCGGTGTCCGGAGCACGGCGAGGAGCGTGAGCGCGCAGGCAGGGAAGGCGAGGAGGGCGGCGGCCGCGGTCACCGGCGAAAGGCTAACGAGCGGCTGTTAGCCCGATGTTTGGGGTCGGAGCGACGCACTGCAGCCTCCGTAGACTAGTTCTCAGGCGTGACGGTCTACACGGAGCTGATCACCTACAGGGAGCTGTTCGGAAACCTCTTCCGGCGCGACCTGCAGGCGAAGTACAAGGGCTCGCTGCTCGGCGTCGTCTGGGTGCTGATGCCGCCGCTCGTCCTGATGGGCGTCTACCTGCTCGTCTTCCGCGTCCTCTGGCGGGCGCAGGACATCCCGTACTACTCGCTCTACCTGCTCGCGGGGCTCGCGACGTGGGTTTTCTTCGCGACGACGATGCAGGCGGGCTCGCGCGCGATGCTCGACAACGCACCGCTGATCCGCAAGACGCGCTTCCCGCGCCAGCTCGTCGCGTTCGCGGTCGTCGGCACGAATCTCGTGACGTATGTCGTGATGCTCGCGATCCTGCTCGTACTCTGCTTCGTATTCCTGCCCGGCTCGCGCGGAACGGAGTGGCTCGCACTGCCGCTCGCGGCGCTCTTCGTCTGCTTCACCGCGGGCCTCGTGCTGACGATCGCGTCGCTGAACGTCCTCTTCCGCGACGTCGAGCACTTGGTTGGGGCCTTGCTCCTGCCGTGGTTCTTCCTGACGCCGGTCCTCTACTCGTTCTCGCAGTTCCACCACCACACGATCACCCAGGTGTTGCGGTACGCGAATCCGGTGACGCCGCCTGTCGAGGCGATCCGCGATCCACTCTGGGCGGGGCAGCTCCCGCATCTCGTCGACGTCGTCTATCTCGTCGTCGCGACGGTCGTCGCGCTCGCACTCGGCGCGTTCGTCTTCACGCGGATCGACGACCGGATCGCGGTCGAGCTCTGATCACGATCCGACCGTCGTAGAGCCACGGCTCGCTGCGGGGGTGCGCGAGCGCCGGCAGGCCGGCGACGAACGTCCAGTCCCACGACGGCTCGGAGCCGGGGATCAGGGAGGGGCAGAGGAGCGGCTGCTCGAAGTTCGGCACCCGGCCGCGGCCGGGTGCCCACGGCTCGAGCTCCTTCAGCTTGCGCAGTCCGGTCGCCTCGATCGACCCGCCCACGACGGCGTAGCCCGACTGGTGCGCGTCGAGCACGCGGCGCGACCAGTCGGCCGCCGGCTCGCAGCCCGGAGCGAGGTGACCGAGCGCCGCCTCCTCGCCCTGTGGGACGAGCGGCTCGTCCTGCGCCTCGAGGGCCTTGTAACTTTGAGTTACAAGCTCGGGCGGGCCGGGCGTGAAGACGACGGCGAGGCTGCGCTCGATTCGGGGCCGGACCTCGACCTCGACCTCGAGGCGCGTGTTGCCGACCTCGGAGAACCAGTAGCGGCCCTCCTCGACGAGGTCGAAGGCAAGCCGGTGCGGGCCGGCGCGCAGCGGCGCGCGCAGCTCGAGCCGCTGCGTGATCGTCTCGCCGGGCGAGACGGTGCGCGCGAGCGGCGTCCAGATCTCGCCCCAGACGATCGCGTTGCCGCGGTCGTCGAGCCAGTGGTACGAGACCTCGATCTTCTTCGCCGCGCCGTGCGTCCACTCGACGCGGCCCGCGTTCTCGAAGACGAGGTCGACCTCGGTCTGCATGCCCGCGCGAGCGGGGCGAAGCAGCTCCCACGCGTGCCAGCGAACGGCCAGAGGGCCGGCGGGAACGGGATGCTCACCGACCCTTTCCATTAGGTGTCCCTGCCAGCGGCGTCCACCGGCTTCTGGCCCGCGATCACACGGCGCGCTGCGGCGTCCTCGGTCGCCCCAATAGCACCACTATTGGGGCTCCCTGCGTCCTTGCAGCGCTTGGTGCTCACGACCCAGAAGCCCGGTAACGCCACTAGCAGGAACACGTAACTAGTCTAGGGCGCGATGTCGGAGCCCCTGCTCGTGCGCGCCGCGAGACGCGAGCCCGTCGAGCGGACACCCGTCTGGTTCATGCGGCAGGCCGGGCGCTCGCTGCCGGAGTATCGCGAGCTGCGGACGCGGCACTCGTTCTGGGAAGTCGCGCGGGAGCCGGAGCTCTGCGCGGAGGTGACGCTGCAGCCCGTGCGCAGGCACCGCGTCGACGCCGCGGTCATGTTCGCGGACATCATGACGCCGATCGCCGCGATGGGCGTCGACGTGCAGCTCGTCGAAGGCGTCGGTCCGGTGATCGAGTCCTTCGACGCGGCGCGTTTGCGAGTTCCCGACGTCGTCGCGCCGGAGCTTGCGGAGGCGATCGGCATCGTCCGTCGCGAGCTTCCCGAGGAGAAGGCGGTGATCGGCTTCTGCGGCGCGCCGTTCACGGTTGCCAGCTACCTCTTGGGACGCGACTTCAACGCGATGAAGGCGATGATGTACAGCGAGCCGGACGAGTGGCACGCGTTGATGGGAAAGCTGGCCGAGTGCTTCTCGCGGTACGTGCGTGAGCAGGTCGACGCCGGCGCCGACGTCATCCAGCTCTTCGACTCGTGGATCGGAGTGCTCTCGCCTGCCGACTACGACGAGTTCGTCGGCGGATACAGCGACCAGATCCTCGAGGCGGTCGACGCGCCGACGATCCACTTCGGCACCGGCAACCGGCACCTGCTCGACCAGTGGAAGGGGGACGTCGTCGGCCTCGACTGGCGCGTGCCGCTCGACCTGCTTCCCGAACGCGTCGTGCAAGGGAATCTCGATCCTGCGGTGCTGCTCGGCCCGTGGGAGCGCGTCGAGGCGGCGACGCTCGACGTCCTCGAACGCGCGCGCAATGTCGCGGGGCACGTGTTCAACCTCGGCCACGGCGTGCTGCCCTCGACTGACCCAGGCGTCCTCTCGCAGCTCACTGAGCTCGTGCAGGAACGGACCGTGGAGGCGCGCGTTTGAGCACCGCCGTCGTCCTGATGGCGTACGGCTCCCCGGAGCGGCTCGAGGACGTGCCGGCCTACTACGCCGACATCCGCGGCGGCCGGCCGGTCACGCCCGAGCGGCTCGACGACCTCGTCGCGCGCTACCGCGCGCTCGGCGTCGAGGAGCACAACCCGCTGAACGCGATCACGGAGCAGACGCGCGCCGCGCTCGAGCGCGAGCTCGGGCTGCCGGTGTTCACCGGGATGAAGCACTGGCGCCCGCGCATCGCCGACGCCGCCGAGGCGGCGCTCGTGACGGGCGCCGGCGTCGTCGTCGGGCTTGTGCTCGCGCCGCACTACTCGCGCCTGTCGATCGCCGGCTACCGAGAGCAGCTCGAGCGCGCGCTCGACGCGCGCGCGGAGCTGCGGATGATCGAGAGCTGGCACGACTTCGAGCCGTTCGTCGACGCGCTCGCGGCGCGCGTCCGCGGCACGACCGCGCACGTCGTCTTCACCGCGCATTCGCTGCCCGCGCGCACCCTCGACGACGGCGATCCGTACCAGGACCAGCTGCTCGAGACGGCGCGGCTCGTCGCGGAGGCCGCGGACGTGCGCGAGTGGTCGTTCTCGTACCAGAGCGAGTCGCCGACGGGCGAGCCGTGGCTCGGCCCCGACATCCTCGACCACCTCGGCGAGCTGCACGCTCGCGGCGTGCGCGACGTGCTCGTCTGCCCGGTCGGCTTCGTCTCCGACCACCTCGAGATTCGCTGGGACATCGACGTCGAGGCGCAGGATCGCGCGCGCGAGCTCGGAATGACGTTGCGGAGGATCGAGATGCCGAACGCGGATCCCGACTTCGTGCGCGCGCTCGCCGAGCTCGTCCGGCAGGAAGCAGGTGACCGTGCGCCCCGGTGAGATCGGCGTCGACCGCGTGTCGCGCCGCTTCCGCGTGCATTCCCGCGAGGCGCGCTCGCTCAAGGCGCTCGTGCTCGCGCGCGGGCGCGGGCCGGCGACCGACGTCTGGGCGCTGCGCGACGTCTCGTTCCAGATCGAGCCGGGCAGCGCGGTCGGGCTCGTCGGGCGAAACGGCTCCGGCAAGAGCACGCTGCTCCGGATCCTCTCGGGGATCATCCAACCGACATCGGGGACGGCGGAGGTCGGCGGCCGCATCGGAACGCTGCTCGAGCTCGGCGCGGGATTCCATCCCGACTTCACCGGGCGCGAGAACGTCTTCCTCAACGGGTCGATCCTCGGGCTGAAGCGCACGTACATCCGCGAGCAGCTCGACGAGATTGTCGCGTTCGCTGGGCTCGAGGAGTTCATCGATCTGCCGGTCCGCACGTACTCCTCCGGGATGTACATGCGCCTCGGCTTCGCGATCGCGTCTCATCTCGCCGCGGACGTGCTGCTGCTCGACGAGGTGTTCGCCGTCGGCGACGAGGCATTTCAGCGGAAGTGCTTCGGCAAGATCTTCGACTTCAAGCGGAACGGCGGCACGATCGTCTTCGTGTCGCACGACGCCGCCGCGGTCGAGCGGCTGTGCGAGCGCGCGGTGCTGCTGCGCGCCGGCGAGGTCGCCTTCGACGGGACGACGCACGACGCCCTCACCGCGTATCACCGGCTGCTCGCGGACGAGCGCGAGCCGGCGGAGCGCGTCGCGGGGCTGAACGAGTGGGGCAGCGGGGAGGCGCGCATCGCGGCCGTCCGGGTGCTCGGCGGCGACGGCGAGGAGCGTGCGCAGTTCCTCGCAGGCGAGCCGCTGCGGCTCGAGCTGCGGCTCACCGCGACCGAGCCCGTGCCGCCGCCGCGGCTCTCGTACGAGCTGCGCGACGAGGGCGGCCGGCTCGTCGCCGCCGGCGGCGTCGAGACGGCGGAGCTCGGCTGGCCCGACGGCCCCGGCGAGCTGCCCGCGCGGTTCGAGGTCGAGTCGCTGCCGCTCGCCGACGGACGCTTCCAGCTCGCGCTCGGCCTCGCCGACGGCGACGGCGACCACCTCTACCACCACCTCGCGCAGGCCGCCTCGTTCGTCGTCTACCCGCCGGGCGGCGAGCGCGGCACCGTGCTGCTCGGAGGACGCTGGTCGTGAGCTCCAGAACCTGTCCCGACTGGCCGCGGCTGATGGAGATCGCTCCGGAGCTCCAGTTCAAGCACTACACCGTCGCTGAGGCGAGGCTCCCGAGCGAGGCGCTCAGGCAGGTTCACGACGTGTCGCTGTCGGACGTGGCGATCTGCTGCGACCTCGAGCGGCACGTGTTCTACGCCGCCCACACCGATCCCGGCGTGGCGGAGGCTTTGCGGACGACGCACTGGTACGAGCTCGCCGAGTGGTCGACGAGCGGCCAGGGCGGCGGTGCCTAGGCGACGCGAGTCGGGAGCGGCTCGCCGCGCTCGAAGGCGAGGACGTTGTCGACGACGAGGCGTGTCATCGCCTCGCGGGCGCGGACCGTCGCGCTGCCGAGGTGCGGCGTCAGGACGACGTTGTCGAGCGCCAGGAGCTCCTCCGGAACGCGCGGCTCGTCGGCGAAGACGTCGAGACCCGCCTGCAGCCGTCCCGACACGAGCTCGCGCACGAGCGCGTCCTCGTCGACGAGCTCTCCGCGCGCCGTGTTGACGAGCGCGCCGCCGTCCCGCATCGACGCGAGCCGTCGCGCGTCGATCATTCCGCGCGTCTCCGGCGTGAGCGGCACGTGCAGCGTCACGACGTCCGCGGTTCGCAGGAGCGCGTCGACGGCGTCGTCCGTCGCCCCGCTTCGCACGGAGAGCACGTGCATGCCGAATCCCTGCGCGCGGCGCGCGACGGCGGCGCCGATGCGGCCGAGGCCGACGATCCCGAGCGTCGAACCGGTGACCTCGTCGCCCAGGAAGCCGCGCGACCAGGTCCACGTCCACTCGCCGCGCCGGATCAAGCGATCGCCCACACCGAGCCCGCGCCGGACCGCGAGGATGAGCGCCAACGTGAGGTCCGCCGTGGCGTCAGTGAGGACGCCGGGCGTGTTCGTGACGGCAATCCCGCGGCGCGCGCAGGCGCCCACGTCGACGCGGTCGTAGCCGACGCCGTAGTTCGCGACGAGTCGCAGGTCAGGGAAGCGCGCGAGCACGTCCTCGTCGACGCTTTCGTTCGCGACGACGAGCGCCTCGACGTCCTCGCGCAGCTCGTCGAGCGTGCCGATCTCGACGTCGTCCAGCTCGTCCCACGCGGGCCCGGCGAAGTGCTGCGTCGCGAGCACCTTCATCTCCGCGGCAGGTCCGAGAGCGGTCGCGTGTTGAGGACGTCGGTCGCGGTCGCGCCGCCGCGGCGCGCGGTCGCGACGGCGAGCACCATGTTGCCGAGCCCCAGCGTGGAGTGCGCATCGGTCGAGCAGACGATCGGCACGCCCGCTTCGACCGCGAGGCGCACGTGCGCGTCGCGCAGGTCGAGCCGGTCCGGCAGACCGTTCACCTCCACCGCCTTGCCCTCTTCGAGCGCGACCTCGAAGACGCGCTCGAGATCGAGGTCGTTCTCCGGACGGTGGTTGATGATGCGGCCCTTCGGATGCGACAGGCAGGAGACGGACGGATGGCGGAGCGCTTCCACGACGCGCTTCGTGATCGTTTCGCGCGGCGCGCGCTGGCCGGCGTGCACGCTCGCCTGCACCCAATCGAGCTCCGCGAGCACGTCGTCGGGGAGGTCGAGCGTCCCGTCGGGGAGGATGTCGCACTCGATCCCGGCCAGCACCCGGAACGGCGCGACCGACGCGTTCGCAGCTGCGATCTCCTCCGCCTGCCGGCGCACGTCGTCGGCGTCGAGCCCCGGCACGACGCGGACGTTGCGCGTGTGGTCGCAGATCGCGAGGTACTCGTAGCCGCGCTCGCATGCCGCCCGCGCCATCTCGAGCACCGTCGCCTTGCCGTCCGACCACGACGTGTGGACGTGGAGGTCGCCGCGGATCTCCTCGAGCTGGACGAGCCTCGGCACGTCGCCGACGGCGCCCTCGCGCAGCTCCGGCGGCACGTACTGGCGGCCGAGCGCGCGAAAGAGCGACTCCTCGTCCGGCGCGTCCGGCAGCCCGCCGAGCGACGCGACGAACTCCGGCGACCCCGTCGCGCGCACGAGCTCCGTGCCGAACCGCGACGGCTCGGCGACCACGACCTCGACCGGCACACCTTCGACGGTGACGCCGAGCGCGCGATGCTCGTCGCGCTCGACGACGGAGACGATCTGCGGCAGCTCGGCGAACCGATCGAGCGCCGTCGCGTCCGTGCTGACGACGGCGAAGCGGTTCGAGACGTCGGCCCAGCGGCGCGGGTCGCCGGCCGCGACGCCGCCGAGCGGCTCGGCGATCGCCGCGGCGAGCTCGCGCGCCCGGTTGAGCAGCAGGCCGCGCGGCGGTCGCGGCTGCCGCTCGCGCTCGAGTGCGGCGCGCAGCTTCGCCTCGGTCTTCGGTCCGACGCCCGGCACGCTCGCGAGCCGTCCCTCGGAGATCGCGTCGCGCAGCTCGTCCGCGGTGCGGACGCCGAGCGCGCGCCCGAGCTCGACGGCGCGCTTCGGCCCGAGCCCGAGGAAGCGTCCCAGCCCGACGAGCTCCGGCTCGACCTCCCCTTCGAGGTCGCGGAACCGCTCCACCTCGCCCGTCTCGACGAGCTCCGCGAGCACCGAGCCGATCCCGGATCCGATCCCGCGCAGCGTCCGCACCTTGCCCTCGCGGACGAGCCGCTCGACCGGCGTCGGCAGGGCGCGGATCAGCGCGGCCGCACGCCGGTACGCGCGGACGGTGTAGTAGCCGGAGCCGGCGAGATCGAGCAGCGACGCGTAGCGCTCGAGTGCGTTCGCGATCTGTGCGTTGTCGAGGGATAGGCTCTTCGCCATGCCGTCGTTCGTCGTTCCCTTCAAGCTGCTCGGAAAGACACGCCTCGGCGACCCCGAGCTCGCAGAGGCTATGTGCCGCGACGTGATCGCCGCGTGTCGAGCCCTCGGCGACGTCTCGGTCGCCGACGCACCCGGCGGCCAGGGGAAGGCGGTCGTCGCGGGGCTCGAGACGGTGCACGAGACGCCGGTTGCGATCGTGAACGCCGACCTTCCGTGCGTGACGACCGCGGAGCTCGAGGTACTCGTCGCCGCCGCGCCGGCGATCGTACCCGCGCGCGACGGGACGACGAACGCGATCGCACTCGCCGATCCGTCGCACTTCCGGCCTCTGTACGGACGCAAGAGCGCGCGGCGGTTCGAGCGCGCGCTCGGCGCGCGCACGCTCGACCTTCCCGGTCTCGTGGACGACGTCGACACCTGGGACGACCTGCGCCGGGTCGCGGATCGCGTCGGGCCGTTCACGCGCCGCGCGTTGAAGGCGCGCGTGTGAACGTCACGGTCCTCAGCGGCGGCGTCGGCGGCGCGAAGCTCGTGCGCGCTCTCGCGGAAACGCTCGGAGGCGAGCGCGTGACGACGATCGTCAACGTCGGTGACGACATCGAGGCGCTCGGCCTGCACGTGTCGCCCGACCTCGACAGCGTCCTCTACGCGCTCGCCGGTGTCGCGGACGAGGAACGCGGCTGGGGACGGGCCGGCGAGACGTGGCACGCGCTCGAGACGGTGTCGGCGCTCGGCGGCGACGACTGGTTCAAGCTCGGCGACCGTGACCTCGGCCTGCACCTCGTGCGCACCCAGGCGCTGCGGAACGGCGAGCCGCTCTCGTCCGTCACCGCACGCGTCGCGCGGGCGCTCGGCGTGACAGCGAGGCTGCTCCCCGCGACGGACGACGAGCTGCGGACGTTCGTCGTCACACCGGCGGGAACGTTCTCGTTCCAGGAATGGTTCGTCGCCCGCGGCCATCGGGACGACGTCGACGCGGTCGAGGTGCGTGGCGTTGCGCGTCCGGCGCCCGGCGTGGTCGACGCGATCGCGGCCGCTGACCTGCTCGTGATCGGACCGAGCAATCCCTACGTCAGCGTCGGGCCGATCCTCGCGGTGCCTGCTCTCCGTGAGGCGCTCGAGCGCCGCCGCATCCCGTGCGTCGCCGTCAGCCCGCTCGTCGGCGGTCGCGCGGTGAAGGGACCCGCAGACCGGATGCTCGCGCGGCTCGCGGGCGGCACGACGCCCGCGCACGTCGCGTCGTGCTATGCGGGTCTGATCGACGCGCTCGTGATCGACGAGAGCGACGAGCCGGGCGATCTCGACGTGCAGCCGATCGTCACGCGCACGCTGATGACCGATGCGCAGTCACGTCGCCGCGTCGCCGACGCGACGCTCTCAGTGCCTGTATGAGAATCGCGGTCGTCGGCGGCACGGGCGACTTCGGCCGCGCGCTTGCAATCCGCCTCCGCGCGGCGGGTGACGACGTCGTCGTCGGCTCGCGCGACGAGGCGCGTGCGCGCGCAGTCGCCGGCGAGCTCGGCGTCTTGGGCGCGGCGAACGAGGACGCCGTCCGCGGTGTCGACCTCGCCGTCCTCGCGACGAAGGCGGACGCCGCCGTCGAGACGGCCCGGGCGATCGCGTTCGAGTCGCCGCTCCTCTCCGTCGCCAGCGAGCTGCGCTCGGACGAGACGCTCTCGGTCGCCGAGCGCGTCGCCGCCGTCGTCGCGGTTCCGGTCCTGGCAGGCCTTCACAGCCTCGCCGCGGGCAAGCTCGCGACCGAGCCGCCCGACGAGGACGCGTTCGTGTGCGGCGACGACGCAGAGGCGAAGGCGCGCGCGCTCGAGCTCGCGGCGAACCTCGTGCGAGGGCACGCGGTCGACGCCGGACCGCTCCGCTCGGCGCGCGCCCTCGAGGCGATGACCGGCGTCCTGATCGCGGTCAACAAGCGCTACAAGACGCACGCCGGCCTGCGCGTCACCGGCCTTTGACCGAGCTGCGAGTCATTCCGCTCACCGGCTGGCCGGACGTGCGCCCGGGGATGGACCTGGCCGAGCTTGTAACTCAGAGTTACAAGCTCGAGGACGGCGACGTGGTCGTCGTCGCGCAAAAGGTCGTGTCCAAGGCCGAGGGACGGGTCGTCAAGCTGGCGGAGCTCGAGCCGTCGGAACGGGCGCGCGAGCTGGCAGGCGACGAGGACGACCCGAGGCACGTCGAGGCGATCCTGCGCGAGTCGGCGCGGATCGTGCGCACGCGCGGGCCGCTCGTGATCGCGGAGACGCGGCACGGCTTCGTCTGCGCGTCGGCAGGCGTCGACGCGTCGAACGCGCCCGAGGCGGGGACGCTCGTCCTGCTCCCGGTCGATCCCGACGCGTCGGCGCGCGCGATCCGCGCGCGCCTCCGGGAGCTGACCGGGCGCACGGTCGGGGTCGTGATCAGCGACTCGTTCGGGCGTCCCTGGCGCAACGGCACCACCGACGTCGCGATCGGCGTCGCGGGCTTCGCGCCGCTGCTCGACCTGCGCGGGGTGTGCGATCCGATCGGCTACGAGCTGCTTTCGACGCAGATCGCGGTCGCGGATGAGCTCGCCGGCGCCGCCGAGCTCGTGATGGGCAAGCTGGACGGCGTCCCGGGCGCCGTGATCCGCGGGCTCGCTCTCTCGGGGGACGGCTCGGCGCAGGACCTCGTCCTGCCCCCAGAGCGCGACCTTTTCCGCTAGTCGGACCACCCGAATCGGGTATGCCGCCGACCCGGGGCCGGGAATGCCCGCGCGGGCTCTCGAAGCCGATCCACGGAGTGCATGCGGAAAGCACTTCTCTCCCTTGTGGCTGCACTCTCCCTCGTTCCCGCCGCGCCCGCCGCAGCGGCCGGCGGGAACTACCTCTTCGCGGGCGGGACGCCGTACGAGCAGGCGCAGGTCACGAGCGCGTTGAACGCGAGCGCGTTCGACTGGAACCTCGTGCCGGCGCAGGTCACGATCCACATCGCGCGGGGCCTGTCCACGGAGGCGGCGCCGGCGCACGTCTGGCTCGACGCGAACCTGCTCGACGCGGGCGTCTTCTCGTGGGGGACGATCCAGCACGAGTACGCCCACCAGGTCGACTTCTTCCTGCTGGACGACGCCGACCGGCGGTTGCTGCTCGGCCTGCTCGGCGGCGCCGACTGGTGCTACTCGGCGCCCAACCTTGCGCACTCGCAGTACGGCTGCGAGCGCTTCGCCTCGACGCTCGCGTGGTCGTACTGGTCCACGTCCCGCAACACGATGAAGCCACGCTCGTCGAAGGACGAGTCGGCGGCCATGGATCCGGCGCGCTTTCGCAACCTGCTGCTGTCGCTGATCGGCGCGCCGAACACGGTGACCCCGGCCGTGACGGCCTACGCGCCGAAGCTCAAGAAGGCGAAGACGAAGAAGTAGCGTTCGGGCCGATGCCCGAACGCGAACGCGACCTTCGCCGAGAGGACCTGCTCGGCGATCCGGTCCAGCAGTTCTCCGCATGGTACGGCGAGGCCCGCGACGAGGGCGTCCCTGCGCCGGAGGCGTGCGCCGTGGCGACCGCGTCGCGCGAGGCGCGCCCGTCCGCTCGTATGGTGCTGCTGAAGTCGTTCGACGAGCGTGGCTTCGTGTTCGCGACGAGCTACGACAGCCGCAAGGCCCGCGAGCTCGCCGAGAACCCGCGTGCGGCGTTGCTCTTCCATTGGCATGCGCTCGGGCGCCAGGTGCGCGTCGAGGGCGCGGTCGAGCGGGTGGCGCCAACCGAGTCGGACGCGATCTTCGCCGCGCGGCCGCGTGCCGCACGCATCAGCGCGCTGGCGTCGCGGCAGAGCGAGCCGGTCGAGTCGCGTGACGAGCTCGAGGCACGCGTCCGGGCGCTCGAGGACGAGCTCGTGGGCCGCGAGGTGGAGCGTCCGGAGTGGTGGGGCGGCTACCGCGTGCTGCCGGAGGCGTTCGAGTTCTGGCAGCACCGCGCGAACCGCCTGCACGTCCGCTTCGCCTATCTCCTCGACGGCGACGCGTGGCGGATCGTCCAGCTTCAGCCCTAGCTCAGCGTCAGCTGGCGGTGCGACTCGAGGCTCTTGACGCCGACGCCGACAAGCCGCAGCGCGCCCGGACGGTCGGCGAGCGCGCGGTCGAGCAGGCGGCACGCGAGGTCGCCGATCGTCTCTGCGTCGTCGACCGCGACGTCGAGCGTCAGCGAACGCGTGCGGATCGAGAAGTCGGCGTAGCGCAGCTTCGTCGTCACCGTGCGCGCGGCCTGGCCGTCGCGCTTCAGGTGCTCCGAAAGCCGCTCCGCCATCCGCCGCAGCTCTTCGTGCAGGCGGTCGCGCTCGGAGATGTCACGCGGGAACGTCTCCTCGTTCGAGATCGAGATGCGCTCGCTCGACAGCTCGAGCCTGCGCGAGTCGATCCCGCGCGCGCGGTCGCGCAGCAACCTCCCGACCTTGCCCGGCAGGAGTGTGCGCAGGACGTCGTCGTCGAGCGCCGCGAGGGCGCCGACGGTCTCGATCCCGGCACGCGCCAGACGTTCCGCGCTCCGCGGCCCCACGCCCGGCAGCTTGCGGACGGCGAGCGGGCCGAGGAACGCGGCCTCGCGGCCGGGCAGGACGACGGTGATGCCGCCGGGCTTGCGCGCATCGGAGGCGACCTTCGCGACGACCTTCGACGCGGCGACGCCCAGCGAGCACGTCAGGCTCGTCGTGCCGCGCACGGCGGTCTGGACGGCTTCCGCAAGCTCCCGCGCGCGCAGGAAGTCCGGCGCGACCTCGCCGAGCTCGAGGTAGCCCTCGTCCAAGCCCGTGCGCTCGACGGTCGGAACGATCGCGCGCACGCTCTCCCACACGGTGCGCGAGTAGTCGCGGTAGAGCGAGTGCCGCGGCCGGACGAAGACGGCCTGCGGGCAACGGCGCAGCGCCTCCGCCGCGCTCATCGCCGAGTGGATGCCGTACGCGCGGGCGACGTAGTTCGCCGTCGCGACGACGCCGCGCCCGTGCGGGTCGCCGCCGACGATCAGCGGCTTCGTCCGCAGCGACGGGTCCTCGAGCTCCTCGACGGCGGCGAAGAACGCGTCGAGATCGAGGTGCGCGAGGATGGGCATGAAGCGCAGGCTACGTTAGGCTGCGGTCGTGCCCGAGCTCGCCGCGATCGGCATCGTCACACGCGATCTGGGCGAGGCGGTTCGCTTCTACCGGCTGCTCGGCGTCGACGTGCCGGAGCCGTCGGGTGACCACCTCGACGCGACGCTGCCGAACGGCCTGCGGCTGATGTGGGACACGGAGGAGCTGATGCGAAAGCTCGACCCCGAGCGCGAGGAGCCGCGCGGCCACCGCGTCGCGCTCGCGTTCGAGTGCTCGAGCCCCGAGGATGTCGACCGGGTCCACTCGGCGGTCGTCGAGGCCGGCTTCCGCTCGAAGGACGCGCCGTACGACGCGTTCTGGGGGCAGCGGTACGCGACCGTCTTCGATCCCGACGACAACGTCGTGGATCTCTTCGCCGCGCTCGCGTGAGCCTGCGCGACGAGCTGCTCGAAGTCGTGCCGGACGAGTCACGCGTGAGCGACGGAGACTCCGTTCTCGACGCGCACTCGCGCGACCTCACCTACCACGCGCCGCACCGTCCCGACGCCGTCGTCGCGGCGCACAGTACCGACGAGGTCGCCCGCGTGCTCGCGTACGCGAACGATCGCGGAATCCCCGTCGTGCCGTTCGGCGCGGGAACGAGCCTCGAAGGGCACACGATTCCCGTGCGTGGCGGGATCGTCCTCGAGCTGGCAGCGATGGATGCGATCGTCGCGATGCGCGCCGGCGATCTCCAAGCCACTGTGCAGGCGGGCGTGACGCGGAGCGCGCTGAACGCAGCGGCCGCCGAGCACGGCCTGCAGTTCCCGGTCGACCCTGGAGCGGACGCGACGCTCGGCGGAATGGCCGCGACGAACGCGAGCGGGACGACGACGGTGCGCTACGGCGGCATGCGCGCGAACGTGCTCGCGCTCGAGGTCGTGCTTGCGGACGGGAGCGTCATCCGGCCTGGCTCGCGCGCGGTGAAGACGTCGGCGGGCTACGACCTGCGTGGGCTCTTCGTCGGCTCGGAGGGCACGCTCGGCGTGATCACGGAGCTGACGCTGCGGCTCCACGGCATCCCCGAGCACGTCGTCGCGGTCCGCGCGTCGTTCCCGGACGTCGGCGCCGCGTGCCGCGCCGCGGTGACGCTGATCGGCTCGGGCGTGATGGTGACGCGCGTCGAGCTGCTCGACGGCGCGACGATCGCCGCGGTCAACGCGTACAAGGACACCGCCTATGCCGAAGAGCCGAGCCTGTTCGTCGAGTTCGGTGGCACGAAGGCCGGCGTCGCCGGCGACCTCGAGGCGACGCGGGAGATCGCCGGCTGGGAAGGCTGCACGTCGTTCGACTCCGAGACCGAGCAGGAGGGGCGCGCGCGGCTCTGGGACGCGCGCCACAACGTCTTCTTCGCGCTCGCCGCCCGCTCGCCCGGGAAGGGCTCGCTCGCGACCGACGTCTGCGTGCCGCTCTCCGAGCTGCCGGCGGCGGTCGAGTTCGCACGTACGCGCGCGGCGGCGCACGCGCGCGACGCCGCGATCGTCGGGCACGTCGGCGACGGCAACTTCCATGTCGGCCTCTCGGTCGACCTCGACGATCCCGCCGACCTCGACGACATGCGCGCGCTCAACGAGGAGCTCGTCGAGTTCGCGCTCGCGTGCGGCGGCACGTGCACGGGCGAGCACGGCGTCGGGCTCGGCAAGATCGGATACCTCGAGCGCGAGCATCCGGATCTGCTGCCGCACTATCGCGCCCTGAAGGCGGCGTTCGACCCGAACGGGATCCTCAATCCCGGCAAGGTCTTGCGCTAGCTGCGCAGCCGCCGTTCGGCTTCCTCGACCGCCTTCGCCGCCTCCTCCGCCTCGGCCCGCGCCGCGTCGGCCTTCTCCTTCGCCTTCGTCGACCGTCGCTCGAGCGTGTCCGCGTCCTTCTCCGCCGCGCGCGCCTCGCGCTCCAGCTCGCGCTGCCGCTCGCGCGCCGCGCGCAGCGCCTCCTGCGCGGCCTTCTCCTCGCTTCGCTTCGGCGCCTGCCTCGCGCGCCGCGCGGGCGGCTTCGCCGGCGCGAGGCCGCCGAGGACGTCGAATCCCTCCGGCTCGAGCGTCGTCGCGAGCCGTCCGAGCGCGAGCTGCTCGCGTCCCTCCTCCGAGACGGCCGCTGCGCGCAGCGTCTCGCCGATCTGCGCCAGGGTCGACGCGGACGCGCCGCCGAGCAGCTCGTCCGCCTCGCGGGTCAGGCGCCGGAGCGCGTCGCGCTCGGTCGCACGCGCGCGCTCGAACTCACCGGCTTTCCTCGTGCGCAGGACCTCCGCCTGGGCCTCCCGTAGCCGGTGACCTGCGTCGAGCAAGAGATCCACGTCGCGGCGGTGCTTGCGGGCGAGCTGGTTGACCGCCCACGCCGCCGTCGTCGGCTTGCGCAGCTCGGCGACCTGCTGCGCCTCGGCGCGCCGTCCTTCGGCGCGAAGCTCTTTCACGAGGCGCGTGCGTTCCGGGACGAACTCGGCGAGGTCGACCGAGTAAAGCCGGTCGATCGCCTCTTCGAGCGTCATCGTCTCGCGAGGCTAGCGGCTGCGCGCACGGCTCGGCCGCCGCTTCGTCGACGATCGCTTCGCCGTCGACTTCTTGCGCGTGGTGCCGGTGCGCTCGAGGCTGAGGCGGAGCGCCTCCATCAGGTCGGGCGGGCCTTCTTCCTCGGGCTCACGCACCTGGCGAATCTCGCGGCCCTTCCGCTTCGCTTCGATCACCTTGACGAGCTCGTCGTGGTAGGTGTCCTTGTACTTCTTCGGTTCCCAGTCGCCGGTGAAGCTCTCGACGAGGCTGAGCGCCATGTCGAGCTGGCGCTTGTCGACGGTCGGGAGTTTCTTCGCCACGACGCTCTCGGGCGCGTCGACCTCGTCGGCGAAGTACATCTGCTCGAGCGTGATCACGCCGTCGCGCACGCGGAGGCAGCCGAGGTACTGGCGGTTGCGCATCACGAACTTGCCGATGCCCGCGAGGCCGGACTCCTCCATCGCGCGGACAAGCAGCGCGTACGCGCGCTCGGCGTCGTCCTGCGGAGCGACGAGATACGTGTGCTGGAAGAACGTCGGGTCGATCTGCTCGTACGGCACGAAGTCCTCGAGGTCGATCGTGTGCTGCCCTTCGACCTGCGCCGCCTCGAAGTCCTCGTCCGTCATCTCGACGAATTCGCCCTTCTCGTACTCGAAGACCTTGACGATCTCGTCGTCGGGCACCGGCTTGTCCTCGGTCTTGCAGATCTTCTGGTACCCGATCGGGCCGTCGTCCTTTTCGTGGACGAGGTGGAACGAGAGCTTGTGCTCGTGCACGGCGGTGAAGACGCGAACGGGCACGTTGACGAGGCCGAACGTGATCGAGCCCGTCCAGATCGAACGCGGTCCGCGCGGCTGCGTGCGCTTGCGTGCCATCGCCTTCTGCATCGCCGCCGGGACGGCTCGCGAAACGCGGAGGAGGCGAGACCCGAGAGCCTCGCCTCCTCCTGAAGCCGTTACGGCCGCACCACGAAACGCTCCATCATGTCGTTGTCCTCGTGCTCGACGATGTGGCAGTGGTGGACGTAGCGCTGCTCCTTGACGAGCTTCCGTCCGTTCAGCGCCGTGCTCGGCAGTGCGAAGCGCGCCCGCACGACAGTCACCTGGCCGGGGTTCGCCTTCACGGTGTCCTTGAACCCCGCCTCGACCGGAGCTGCAGGTTGCAACCCCGACCTCAGGTACCGCGCCAGCGTCGCGACGTCCTGCTGCGGCACACCGTACCCCTCGGTGCCGTACGCGTCTGCGTACGCGTCGGCGTCGAAGGCGTAGCGCCCGAGCACCTTGAACATGAACAGGTGCGTGTGCATCGGATGCGTGTCGCCGGTCGTGTTGACGTAGTACCAGTCCTCGACGGCGTTCCACTTCAGCGTCTCGAGCACCGGCTCGGCGTCACCGAACGCGCGGCCGTTGACGTTCAACTGCCAGACCGCGGTCTCTGCACCGACCTCGTTCAGCGTGAGCATCCGCCCGGGGACGCTGCCGCCGCTCAACTGCGGCGGTCCCAGCGCCAGGAGGGCGTCGATCTCGGCGTTCGACGGGAGCGATCCCGCCGCCGGAACGTTCATCGGTGCGTCGCTCGACGCGGTCGCGGCAACGCGGATCCGCATCACCCGCACCAGCGCCGGTGCCGGCGTCGAAACCGGTGGAGGCGGCGCCGTGTTCGTGACGAAGAGCGTCTGCCCCGCGAACGCGCGGAAGTCGCAGACGACGTCGAAGCGCTCGGCAGGCCCCATCACGAGCTTGTCGACGGCGACCGGGCTGCCGGGCAGCAACCCGCCCTCGGCTCCGATCACGTACGTCGGCACAGCGCCGAAGTTGAGGTTGAGGATCCGTGCGTTGCAGCCGTTGAGAACGCGGAAGCGGTAGACGGCCGGCTCGACGACGAGGTCTGGCCAGACCTTCCCGTTGACGAGCATGACGTCTCCGAAGTACTCGCCGATCCACGGCCCGTTCGTATCCGGTCCCGACGTGGGATAGAGCAGCGCACCGCTTGCGTCGAACATGCGGTCCTGGACGACGAGCGGCAGCTCGTAGCGGCCGAGCGGCCCCGGCAGCAACGGATTCGTGCCCGTGTCGAACGAATCGCGGACGACGTACCCAGCGGCGAGCCCGGCGACGACGTTCATGCGCGTGTCGCCCATGGCGTGGTCGTGGTACCAGAGCAGCGTCGCAGCCTGCTCGTTCGGATAGGTCACCGTCTGCGTCTCGCCGGTCCGGAAACCGCCGGGAGTCGCGTACGGGTTGCCGTCGTCGTCTCCGGCGACGAACGCGCCGTGCAGATGCGTCAGCGTCCGTACCTCGGGCGTGGCCGCGAACTGCAGGTAGCTGCTGCCTCCGTTCGTGAAGACGCGGAGGTAGTCGTCCGGCTGCAGCGTGTTGCGGTACGCGACACGGACGGGGACGTCCCGCCGCGCGAGGATCGCGGGGCCGAGGTACGACGCCGTCGCGTCGATTGGACCCGGTCCGCCCGGCCGGAGGTAGCCGAAGAGCGTCGTCGCGGGCAGGTCGCGGTGGACCTTGCGCGAGACGAGCCCTGCTGTTAGCGACACGTTGCCGCCTTCCGTCGCGTCGATCGCGTTGTCGACGAGCAGCGGCAGAGAGCAACGGCCCGCGCGGCAGGAGAATCGCGGCCCCGCCGACGGCACCGCCCTTCAGAAATTGAGTCCTGGTGAGCATTCCGCCCACCTCCCCTCGTTGCGCCGGAGCGCCTGCCGCGGGCAGACCCGGCTGTTGGCACTCACCCACGCCGTGCGCGGTAGACGTCCAGCCTCTCTCGCGACGCGACCGAGCGCATCGTCCGGTTCCCGTAGGTTCGCGCGCGAATTACGGATCCGTTCAAACTGGGATAGTTGAGCACTCTTGAAGGCGCCGCCCGGATCGCTCAGACTTGTGCGGTGCGTCTGCGCAGGGATGCGAAGATCGAGTTGTTGCGGAAGGTGCCGATGTTCGCGAGCGCCTCGAAGCAGGAGCTGGGGAGGATCGCGGCGATCGCCAAGCAGGAGGAGTATCCGCAGGGAGCGACGCTCGTTCACGAAGGCACGCACGACGACGGGTTCTTCATCGTGCTGCAGGGCGAGGTCGACGTCCGCCGCCGGGCCCGCCTGCTTCGGACGCTCAGGCGCGGCGACTTCTTCGGAGAGATCGGGCTGATCGCGAACTCACCGCGCACCGCCAGCGTGACGACGGGCACTCCCGTGGAGGCGTTGCGGGTCGACGGCAAGGACTTCAAGAAGCTGCTGAGCGAGTCGCCGACGCTCGCGCTGAAGGTGCTCGAGGCGCTCGCCGACCGCCTGCCGGTCTCTTGACGCGACGCTTGACAGCAACTGCGAAGGCTGGACAGAGTCGTGTATGGCGACGCACGAGATCAGGTTGAACGTTCCGCACGGCATCAGCGTCGTGAACAAGGACATCGAGGTTCACGTGCGCGAAGACGGTGAAGTCCTGGGCCGGATCCACATCAGCAAAGGATCGATCGACTGGATCCCGGCGAGCGCGAAGCAGGTGAGGCGTCTCAGCTGGGAGCGCTTCGCCGCGTTGATGGAAAAGGAAGGCCGCCGGCGGCCGCTGCCCGGCTAGAGGCGAACCAAGAACGCGTGCGTTGTCGCGCGAAGAAGAAGGGGGGCGTACGGGGGAAACACGGTTTCCCCCGTACTACTAGCTGCAGCCGGTGTTGGTGCCGCAGTCGCGGCACGTGTAGCACGAGCCGGTCCGGATCATGCGGCCGCCGCAGCGGGCGCATTCGACCGCGTCCTCGAACGCGTTGAAGAGTGCGGTCTGGCCGGGCGGCGGCGTCTCGAACGGCTCCGCGGCCGCCGCTGCATCGCCCGCGGCGTACTGCGACGCGAGCCGCGCCCGCACCTCGGGCGACAGGATCCCGACCTCCTCCTGCTGCTCGGTCGTCAAGAACTTCTTGCCCATCCAGCGGAAGACGTAGTCGACGATCGACTTCGCGACGCGGATGTCCGCGTCGTTCGTCATGCCGCTCGGCTCGAAGCGCATGTGCGCGAACTTCGACACGTAGACCTCGAGCGGCACGCCGTACTGGAGGCCGAGCGACACTGAGATCATGAACGAGTTCATGAGGCCGGCGAGCGTCGTGCCCTCCTTCGCGATGTCGACGAAGATGTCGCCGGGCGTACCGTCGTCGTAGAGGCCGACGTGGATGTAGCCCTCGTAGTCGCCGACGCGGAACTTGCGTCCCACCTCGGTGCGATCCTCGGGCAGCCGCTTCCGCTCGCGCAGCGGCACCGGTGCGGCGGCCGGGGCCGCGAGCGTGCCGTCCTCCTTCTTGCCGGACAGCGGCTGCGCGACCTTGCAGTTGTCGCGGTAGATCGCGATCGCCTTGACGCCGAGCTTCCACGCGTCGACGTAGAGCTGCGCCACCTCGTCGACGGTCGCGGTCTCGGGAAGGTTCACCGTCTTCGAGATCGCGCCGGAGATGAACGGCTGGACGGCGCCCATCATCTTCACGTGGCCGAGGTAGTGGATCGACCGCTCGCCGACAGCGCAGTCGAACACCGGGTAGTGCTCGGCCTTGACGTACGGCGCGCCGACGATCGAGTTCCGCTCGTCGATCCACGCGACGATCTCGTCCACCTCGTTCGGTGCGTAGCCGAGCTTCTCGAGCCCGAGCGGCACCGTTCGGTTGACGATCGTGATCTCGCCGCCCCCGACGAGCTTCTTCGACTTGACGAGCGAGAAGTCGGGCTCCACGCCGGTCGTGTCGCAGTCCATCATGAAGCTGATCGTCCCGGTCGGCGCGAGCACCGTCGCCTGCGCGTTGCGGTAGCCGGAGAGCTCGCCGAGGTTCAGCGCGTCGTCCCACGCCTTGCGGCACGCGCCGAGCAAGTCGTCGGGCACCGACTCGGTGTGCTCGATGTTGCCGACCGCCGCACGGTGCTGCGCGATGACGCCGACCATCGCCCCGGCGTTCTTGCGGTAGCCCGCGAACGGTCCCATCCGCGCCGCGGTCTCGGCCGACTTGCGGTACGCGCGGCCGGTCATGAGCGCCGTGATCGCCGCCGCGTAGGCGCGTCCCTCGTCGGAGTCGTACGGCAGGCCGCGTGCCATCAGCAGCGCGCCGAGGTTTGCGTAGCCGAGGCCGAGCTGGCGGTAGGCCCGCGCGTTCTTCTCGATCTCCGTCGTCGGGTACGAGGAGTAGCCGACGAGGATCTCCTGCGCGAGGAAGACCGTGTCGACCGCATGCTCGAACGCCTCGACGTCGAGCTCGCCGTCCTCGCGGCGGAACTTCATGAGGTTCAGCGACGCGAGGTTGCAGGCGGAGTCGTCGATGTGCATGTACTCGGAGCACGGGTTCGACGCGTTGATGCGGCCCGTGTTCGGGCACGTGTGCCAGCGGTTGATCGTCGTGTCGTACTGGACGCCCGGGTCGGCGCAGCGCCACGCGGCGTCGGCGATGTCGCGCAGGAGCTGCCGCGCGTCGACGGTGTCGACCACCGTGCCGTCGGTGCGGGCGCTGAGGTTCCACTCGCGGCCCTCGAGCGCCGCCTCCATGAACGCGTCGGTGACGCGCACCGAGTTGTTCGCGTTCTGGTACTGGATCGACGCCCAGTCGGGCGAGTCGAGCGACATGTCGTAGCCCGCGGACTCGAGGACGCGCGCCTTCTCCTCTTCCTTCGCCTTGCACCAGATGAACTCCTCGATGTCGGGATGGTCGACGTCGAGGACGACCATCTTCGCGGCGCGCCGCGTCTTGCCGCCGGACTTGATCGTGCCGGCGGAGGCGTCGGCGCCGCGCATGAACGACACCGGCCCCGAGGCGTAGCCGCCCTTCGACAGCTGCTCCTTCGACGAGCGCAGCCTCGAGAGGTTGACGCCGGAGCCCGAGCCGCCGCGGAAGATGATCCCCTCGCGGCGGATCCAGTCGAGGATCGACTCCATCGAGTCGTCGATCGAGAGGATGAAGCACGCGGAGCACTGCGGCTTCTCCTCGAAGCCGACGTTGAACCAGACCGGTGAGTTGAAGGACGCGAGCTGGTGGACGAGGATGAACTTCAGCTCGTCCTCGAACGACTGCGCCTCCTCGTCGTTCGCGAAGTAGCCGCCGGCGCGTCCCCAGGTGCCGATCGTGTCGACGACGCGGCCGATCATCTGGCGCACGCTGCGCTCGCGGTCCGGAGAGCCCATCCGGCCGCGGAAGTACTTCTGCGCCACGATGTTCGTCGCGGTCTGCGACCAGAACTTCGGGAACTCGACCTCCTTCTGGTCGAACACCGCCTTGTCCTTGCCGGGGATGAAGGCGTCGCGCGTCTCCCACTCGACCTCGTCGAACGGGTCGCGCCCCGGAATCGTGAAGTAGCGGCGGACCGCGAGACTCGCGCTCCCGTCGACGACGACGTTGGCGTTCTCTTCTTCGATCGTTACGGTCTGCGAGTCGTCAGCCGGCATGGGCCCTCCAAGGCGTCTGGAAATGAGCGAGCAAGCCAGAGTACGAGCCCCGTCGGACGAACCCGCTCGTCCTGAATTTTAGCCGTCGGGAGAGGCTCTACTGCGGCGGCGGCGGCGGCAGCCGGCGCTCCTGGATGCGGCGGCTGACGAAGCTGCCGCCGGCGGCGGCGAGGAGCAGGAACGCGACGCCGGCGAGGATCAGGAGCGGCAGCGGCACGGCGCTTGCGTTCGACGGCCCGAGCCATTCGATCGCGCGGGTGATGATCCCCTTCGAGCCGCCGCCCGACCCGCCCGTCCCGTCGTCGTTGCTGCCCGGCGTCCACGACGGCGGCTCGTTGGGGTCGTTGCGGAGCTGCGCCTGCAGCGCTCGGAGGATGTCCTCCTTCGCGCTCGAGTACGTGTCGACGTCCTGGGGAAGGTGCTGGATCGCGTCCGTGTAGCAGGAGACCGGATACGTCTGGTCGATGCGCCCGTCGTACCAGTCGTTGATGAGCGCGCGCCAGCACGGCGTCGACGCGAGCGCAGGAGAGGACACGCCGAGTGCGAGCGCGGCGGCGCCGATCGTTGCGAGGACGAAGATCTTCACGAGGGGACGTCGCATCCTAGACGCCGCTCCTGGCGCCCGGCAGCGGGTAGCGCACGGGAAGGTCTGCGGAGGCGACGGTGTGCATGATCGGCATCGAGGCGGACGGAGGAGTGCAGGAGGCTCGAGTCTTTCGTCCGCGCGTGAGTTCGGAATCATCGCCCTGTAAGCGGTTTGTAAACACCCGTGCGTCGCCGAACGCCCTGGTAGCGTCGCGCCGATGCCGGTCCCCCCGCGCGCACCGATCCTCGCGCTGGGCGGACTCGTCGCCGTCGCCGCCTGCCTCCTCTTCGCCGCCGGGCGCTCGGTCCCGACGCCGTGGATCCTGATCGACGAGCTGCTGCACGCGGAGCTGGCGCGCGGCGTGCGGACCGGCGACGGGTTCAGCGTGCGCGGTCACGCGCTCGGCGTCAGCTGGACCTACCCCGTGCTGCTCGCGCCGATCGCGTGGTCGTACGCCGCGATGAAGGCGGTCAACGCGGTCGTAATCGCGCTGACCGCCGTGCCGGTGTTCCTGTGGGCTCGTCGTCTCGTCTCCGATCTCTCCGCGCTCGCGGCGGCGGCGCTCACGCTTCTCCTGCCGTCGCTCCTCTTCTCCTCGACGCTGATGCTGGAGAACCTCTTCCTGCCCTTGTTCGTCACCGCCTGCCTGCTCGTCGCGCTCGCGCTCGAGCGGCCGACGGTCGCGAACCAGGCCGCGGCGCTCACGGCGATCGGGCTCGCGAGCGCGACGCGCGTGCAGGGCCTCCTGCTCGTGCCCGTGCTCGTCCTCGCGGCGCTGACGATTCGCCGTGTCCGCGCTCTCTGGCCGGCGCTCGCAGTGTGCGCGCTCGTCGCGGCGGCGGTGGTCGCGAAGCTCGCGGCCGGCGGCCTCGGCGTCTACGAGCACACGCGCTCCGCTCACTACGCGGCGACGCCGATCCTCGGCTGGCTCGTCCGGAGCGCGGGCGAGCTGTCGCTCGCCGTCGGGATCGTCCCCGTCGCGGCGCTGCTCGCGCTGCGGCCGCGGACGGACCGGGAGCGTGCGTTCGTCGCGGTGACGGCGTGGACGACGGCGGCGCTCCTCGTGCTCGCTGCGGTCTCGGCGTCGTGGGAGCCGGCCGGCGTGAAGGAGCGCTACATGCTCGAGGCGATGCCGCTGCTCCTCCTGGCGCTCGTCGTCTGGCTCGAGCGCGGCGCGCCGCGCCGCTGGTGGGCCGTCGTCCCGCCCGCGCTGCTCGCGGCGATCCTGCCGCTGCACCGTCTGTTCGGCGAGCCGGCGCTGCTCGGGAACGCGTGGGCGCTCCTGCCGTTCGAGCGCGCGGGGCTCGAGACAGCGCGCGTGCTCGTCGTCGCCGGGAGCGTCGCCGCCGTGCTGCTCTTCCTGTTCGCGCCGCGCCTCGCGGCGGTCGGCGTCGCGGCGTTCCTCGGAGTCTCGACGGTCGTCGTGTGGACGACGATCCGTAACCAGTCGCGCGCGGTGCTCGCGCTCTCCGGGCTCGTGCAGCGCGACTGGGTCGACACGGCCGCCGGCCGCGGCGCCCGCGTCACGTACCTCAACGCGACCACGTTCGAGCAGGAGACGGCGGCGGGCAAGTGGTTCGAGCAGTGGGTGCCGGTCTGGGAGACCGAGTTCTGGAACCGCGACGTCGCCGGCGTCCTCACGCTCGGCACGGCCGACGAGCCGGCGCCGTTCTTCGAGGCGCACGGCTCGCTGGACTGGCGCACCGGTGCGCTCTCCGGGCCGGCGGAGCGGTACGTCCTCACCGACCCGCGCTTCCGCCCGGTCGGCTCGCTGATCGCCTCGAGCGGGCGCCTGCTGCTCTTCCGCCGGGCGGAGCCGTTCCGGCTCGCGTCGGCGACCGAGGGCGTTTACGTCGACGGGACGACAACCGGACTGGCCGCGTACTCGGTGTGGTCGGGGCGGCCGGACGCGGTCGCCGTCACGTCGACTGCGCCCGCGCAGATGCGGCTCGGCACGCTCGCGCCGTTGCCAGGCGGCGGTGCGCGCATCTCCGAGGTCACCGCCGCGCGCAGCGGGACGATCGTCGAGCTGCCGGCGCAGGTGCCGCCGTTCCGGGTCGAGGTCCGCGCGCCGGCGGGCGCCGTCGTCACGTTCCGGGAGGTGACACGGTGAGAGCGTGGGCGCTGCTCGCGCCGGCCGCCGGCGTTCTCCTCTGGGCCGTCTTCTTCGGCGCCGGGCAGTCGCCGTCGCGGCTGGCCTGGATCGGCGGTGCCGCCGTCCTCCTCGCCGCGCTCGCGGGCGCCGCCGCGCTGCTCGGCCGGCTGCCGCTGCCCGCGCTCGGTCCGCTCGGCGCCGGCTTCGTGGCCGCGTACGCGGCACTCGTGCTCTGGTTCGGGATCTCGATCGGCTGGTCGGTCCTGCCCGACCGCTCGTGGGACTACGTCAACCGCGGCGTCGTGTACCTCGCGTTCCTCGTCGTCGGCTTCTTCCTCGCGACTGTGTCGACGCGGCGCGCGGTCGCGAATGCGGTCGCGGTCGTTCTCGCAGCGACGATCGGCTACGCGCTGCTCGCGAAGGTCGTTCCGTCGCTCTACGCGGACTACGGCGACACCGCGCGACTGCGTGCGCCGGTCGGACATGCGAACGCGCTCGCGCAGCTCGCCGTGTTCGCGCTCGTGCTCGGTCTCTGGCGTGCCTCGCAGCGGCGCCTCGACGGCGTGCTGCTCGTGTTCGGCGCGACGGCGACGATCCTGCTCGCGTACTCGCGCGGCGGCGTCCTCGTCGCGCTGATCGCAGCGGCGGCGTGGATCGCGTTCGACCGGCGATTGGAGTCGCTCGCCGCGCTCGTCCTCGGCGGTGCGGGTGGCGTCGCCGTCGCGGCAGTCGCGCTCGCGCTGCCCGGGATCACGAAGGACGAGCAGCCGTACTCGGTGCGCGCGCACGACGGGGTCGTCTTCCTAGCCGTCGTCCTCGCCGTCGGCGCGCTCGTCGCGCTGCTCGCGTGGCGCGCGTCGCGGCTGCAGCCGTCCGCCGGTGTCTCGCGGCGCGCGTTCCGCGCGCTGCTCGCTACGGTCGGCCTCGCCTGCGTCGCCGGCGTCGTCGTCGTCGCGGTGCACGGCTCGAACACGAACACGAGCCCGGCGGGCGCGCACTGCGGGCAGGGCGCGGGACGTCTCTCCTGCGCGAGCACCGACGCGCGTCTCGACTGGTGGAGGCAGTCGCTCGACATGTTCCGCGATCGCCCGCTGGAGGGAAGCGGCGCGGCGTCGTTCGAGCTGGCGCATCGCATCAACCGCGCGCACTTCGTCCGCCCGACGAGCGAGCCACACAACCTCGCGCTGCAGCTGCTCGGCGAGACGGGCGTCGTCGGCTTCGCGCTCTTCCTCGCCGCGGTCGTTCTCGCCGCGCTCGCGATGCGGCGCCGGCTACACGAGGACACCGCCGCGGTCGCCTTTGCAGTCTGCGCGCTCGCGTACCTCCTGCACGTGCTGATCGACATCGACTACGACTACGTCGCGGTCAGCGCGCCGCTCTTCGTGCTGCTCGGCGCGCTGCTCGCGCGCCCCGGGACGACGATCGCGCGGCGCGAGCCGATCTGGGCCGGCGGCGCGCTCGTGCTCGCGGCCGCGGCGGTGCTCTCCCTCGCCGCTCCCGTCGTCGCGCAGCACAAGGTCGACCGCGCGCTCGCGACCGGCGACGCCGACCTCGCCGAGCAGGCGCATTCGTGGGATCCGGTCTCGATCGAACCACTCGAGGCCGAGGCGATCATCGAGGAGGCGCGCGGCAAGAAGCTGCACGCGCTGCAGCTCTACCACGAGGCGATCGACACGCAGCCGGACAATCCGCGCGGCTGGGTCGAGCTCGGGCTCTTCGAGCTGCAGACGATGAAGGATCCGTGCGCCGCCTACCGCGCGCTCAACCAGGCGTACACGCTCGACCGCTTCGGCTATCCCGAGGTCGCCGCGAAGGGCGGACCGCTCGACGTCGCGCGTGCGAAGGTAAACGCCGGCGCGTGCGGAACCGGCTGAAGCCGCAGACGCTGTCCCTCGTGGTCACGTCCCCGACCGCCCCGTCTGGCGGCAGCCACCCGCGTGGATTCGTGACGACTTCGTTGCAAGAGTCGGCGGCTTCGTCCACAAGCGGTGGCGCCGAGCGGACGACGACGTCGGATCGCGCCGAGGCCGTTGTTCCCGCGTCCGGCGGCAGCCGCCAGCAGTTCTTCGTGCCGACTCCGTGGAGAAACCCCGCGTCGACGCCTCCCGGCGCCGGACCGGAGGCTAGCGCCCGAGGACGAGGACGAGCTGGGCGCCCATCAGCGCCGACGGCTTCAACCCGTCGAGCGGCGTGACGAGCCGCGCCTTCACGTCGTGCGCGAGCCGCAGCGCCTCCGGCCGGTGCGGGCCGCCGTACATGACGAACGTCCGGGCCGTCGCGGTCGCGCGCGGCGCGTTGCCGACGCCGCCGATCAGGTAGCCGAGCGCGCGCAGCTCGGCCGCCGCCGTCGCCGCGGCGCCGGAGACGCCGCCGCCGTTCAGCACGAGCACGTCCGTCTCCGCGCGCGTCAGCGTCGGTGCGCCGGCGGGCGCGGGCTTGGCGGCGGCCGGAACGCCGGCCACCTGGTCGATCGCCGCGTCGCGGACGCGGTGCGCGACCGACTTGCCGACCACCGCGACGCCGACGGCGATCAGCGCCGCGAGCTCGAGCGCGGCGAGCAGCGAGACGACGACCGTCGCCGTCCGCCAGCGCGTCGACGCGAGAGGGGCCGCAAACGAGGAGTCCAAGGCCGCAACTCGTTCGCCGGGGCGTGACCGTATCCTGCACCCGTGTTCGTGACGTTCGAGGGCATCGACGGGAGCGGCAAGACGACGCAGGCCGAGCTGCTCGTCGAGACGCTGCGCGCCGGCGGCCGCACCGTCGTCTCGACGCGCGAGCCGGGAGGGACCGAGCTCGGGGAGAAGGTGCGCGCGCTCGTCCTCGACGGCGGTCCGGTCTCGGCGTGGGCGGAGGCGGCGCTCTTCGCCGCCGCACGCGCGCAGCTCGTCGACGAGGTGATCCGCCCCGCGCTCGCCGACGGCGCCGACGTCGTCTGCGACCGCTACCTCGACTCGTCGCTCGCGTACCAGGGGATCGCGCGCGGCCTCGGCGTCGAGCACGTCCTGGAGCTCAACCTGCAGGCGACGCGGGGTCTGCTCCCCGACAAGACGTTCCTCGTCGCGCTCGACGCGGAGGAGGCGGCACAGCGCGCGACGGGCGACGCGGACCGGATCGAGCGCGAGAGCCTCGCGTTCCACGCGCGCGTCGACGCCGCCTACCGCGAGGTCGCGGCGATGTTCCCGAATCGCATCGTCGTCCTCGACGGCGAGCAGCCGGCCGCGGCGATCGCGAGAATCGTCCTGGATGAGCTTCGAGACCTTTCCTGAGCAGCTCGAAGCGAAGCGGCTGCTCACTGCTGCTCTTGCCGAGGGGCCCGCGCACGCATACCTCTTCCACGGGCCGCCGGGTGTCGGGAAGCGGCGCGCCGCGGTCGCGTTCGCGGGCGAGCTGCTCGGCGACCCGCCGCGCGTCGAGCGGCACACGCATCCCGATCTCTACGAGCTCGACCCGGTCGGCGACCAGATCCTGATCGACGAGATCCGTGCGCTCCGGCGCGACCTCCACATGCGGCCGTTCGAGGCGTCGCGGCGTGTCTATCTCGTGCTCAGCGCCGAGTCGATGAACGAGGCCGCGGCCGACGCGCTGCTCAAGGATCTCGAGGAGCCGCCGTCGTACGCGGTCATCGTGCTCGTCGCCGACGACCTCGGGCCGCTGCCCGAGACGATTCGCTCGCGCTGCCAGCTCGTCCCGTTCCGCCGCCTTTCGGAGAGCGCCGTGCGCGCCGACCTGCTCGAGCGCGCGCCCGGTCTCGCGGAGGACGAGCTCGCAGCGATCGCGAAGCTCGCGGCCGGTCGTCTCGATCGTGCCGAGCGGCTGCTCGATCCGCAGGCACGCCGGAGACGCGACGCGCTGCTGGCGATCGCCCGGAGCGTCTATGCGGAGGACGACTTCGATCCCGCCGAGGCGGCGCGGACGTTGCTCGAGGGGATCCGCGAGCGCGGCGCGGACGCGCGGACGGAGGCGGAGGAGCTCGTGCAGGCGCTCGAGCTCTCGGCGCGCGACGCCGACCAGCGCGTGCGGCGCGCGCAGCGGCGCGGCGAGCGCGACGAGCTGCTCGCCTCCCTCGAGGAGCTTGCGTGGTGGTACCGCGACCTGATCGCGGTCGCGGTCGGCGCGGAGGCGGCCGTCGTGCACTCCGACCGGCTCGGCGAGCTGAGCGCCGACGCGACGCGCGAGCGGATCGCCGGCGCCGAGGAGGCGTGCGAGGTCGTCCGCGAGACGTGGCGCTCGTTCGAGGAGTTCAACATCGCTCCGCAGCTCGCGCTCGACGCGCTGTTCGTCCGGCTCCGGCGCGCCCTCACGGCCGCCCACGTGCCGGCCTGACGGACGCGGCTTATCACTTGAAAACCAGTTTGTAAGGAACCCTTTCGGGAGGTTGCGGTCCCGCTTTATCGGGCGCACACTGTGATTTCGCGTCGCCAGGAGAGAGGCGCGTCGGAGGGGCTCCGGAAGGGGAGAGGGAATGGCCGCAGTACCGTCGCTAGGTCGCGCATCCGGCATCGAGCGCCAGCCTGCGCCCGAAGCCGACGCGACCCGTGCGCTCTACGAGCGGTACGCCCGCCAGATCTTCTCCTACTGCCTCCACCAGCTCAGCTCGCGGGAGGAGGCCGAGGACGCCGTCCAGACGACGTTCATGAACGCCTTCCGCGGCCTCAAGCGCGGCATCGTGCCCGAGGCCGAGCAAGCCTGGCTGTTCAAGATCGCGGAGAACGTCTGCCTGTCGCGCCGCCGCTCGTCATGGCGTCGGGGCCGCGTCGAGAGCCCGAACGACTTCGAGGTCTTGCAGGAAATCGTTCCGTCGCGCGCCACCAGCAGCAACGTCGACCTGATCGGCCTCGAGGACGCCCTCGCCGCGATGCCGGAGAACCAGCGCCGCGCAATCCTGCTGCGCGAGTGGCAGGGCCTGTCGTACCGTGAGATCTCGGAGGAGCTCGAGCTCTCGCAGTCCGCGGTCGAGACGCTCATCGTCCGGGCGGGCCGGAGGCGCGGGCAGGGGCTCGAGCAGCCGCTGCCGCGCAAGCGCGGGTTGCGCCGCGCCGGCGAGGGCCTCAACCTCGGCTCGCTGCTCGCG
>WNFU01001841.1_pt1 | contig 67254 bp, 70 predicted proteins | sample 5400121 | NCBI WGS metagenome assembly WNFU01 (sample SAMN13153360, study PRJNA577476) | soil metagenome | isolation source: 100 cm soil or saprolite under grassland replicate 1 | place: USA:California | collected 2016-06-15 | reverse complement strand
ACAGTCGTGCCGACGACGGTGATGCCCTTTTGCTGCCCCCACACGGAGAGGTGCTCGAGGTCGCAGTCCTGGCTGCAGGCTCTTGACCATTTCGAGTGGATGTGGAGGTCGGCGTAGAAATTCATGGCGCGAATCATCCACGACGAGGGCGACAGCCCGAAACCGAGCAGTCAAGCCCGCCTGCCCATGACACCGCCCAGTCAACGGCCGACCACTCCAAACAGCTGCCAGTCGCCCTCCACGTCCTTGAGCCGCCGGCTGCCCCGGTCCTGCAGCACCACCTCGGAGCCGGCGACCAGGTCGTGGATGGTCCGGGAGACGACGATCTCGCCGGCACCGGCGGTGGCCATGATCCGGGCGGCAACGTGGACGGCGATGCCGCCGACGTCGTCGCCGCGCAGCTCGACCTCGCCGATGTGCAGCCCCGCCCGGATCTGGACGCCGATCTCGCCCAGCTCCTCCCGTAGCGAGGTTGCGCAGCCGATCGCGCGCCCGGGGCCGTCGAAGGTGGCCAGGATGCCGTCGCCGGTGGTCTTGACCAGCCGCCCGCCCCACCGCTCCACCAGCCGGCCGGCCAGCTCGTCGTGCACGTCCAGCAGCGCCCGCCAGCGCCGGTCACCCAGCCGCTCGGCCCGTCTGGTGGAGCCGACGATGTCGGTGAACAGCACCGTGGCCAGCACCCGTGAGGGCTCGACGGTGCGGCGAGCCCCGACCAGGAACTGCTCGACCACGTTCAGCACCCGGTCCGGCTGGTCCCAGAACAGCGGCAGGTCGCCCGGCAGCTCGACCAGCCTGGCCTCGGGGATGTGCTCGGTCAGGTAGCGGCTGTGCTCGACGGACAGAAACTCGAAGTCCCGGTGGTGCAGGACCAGCGTGGGCGCGTGGATCAGCGGCAGGAGGGGACGCACGTCGACCTCCAACAGCGCCCGCAGGGAGGCTCGCACCACCCTAGGGCTGGCGATGGCCCGTTGCAGCCTGGCCGACCAGCGCAGGAACCGCTGGTCGCCGGCGCGGCCGGGCGTATAGGTCCCCGCGAACGCCTCGGTGCCCCACAGCTCTTGGGCACGGGCGATCATCGCCTCGACGGCCTCCGGCGCGGTCCCGATGGGGTAGTCGTCGTCCACCAGGTACCTGGCGGTGGCGTCGGCCAGGATCAGCGCGGCGGTGCGGTCTGGTTTGGTCCCGGCGAAGAACAGCGCCATCGGCCCGGCCTGCGGGCCCGCCGCCAGCAGCGCGGCCCGCTGGGAGCCGGCCGCGTCCATGACCGCCACCAGCTCCTGGGCGTAGGCCTCCCACGGTGGCAGCGGGTGGGCTGGCAGCGGGTCGGAGGCGCCGGTTCCGAGCCGGTCGAAACGCAGCAGCCGCGAGAACGACGCCAGCCGGCGCAGGAACAACGCCATCTGCGGGTCTTCCCAGACGACGTCGACGTCGCTGAAGGCGCCCATGGTGAACACCAGGTCGGGCGGGCCCTGTCCCAGCACCTGGTAGGCGAGCCGGTCTGGTCCCAGTCGTGCGTACCTGGTCTGCGGCGGCACGGCGCGTTCAGCCACTCGCACCCCCTGTCGGTACCAGCCGGCCCTGGCAATCTCCACGGCCTTGGGCGCCGGTGCGTGCTTCCGGCAGGCTACCCGAGAGCAAGTGCCGCTGGAGTACGAACCACTTCAGGATCAGTTACGGATGAAGCGGACATGCGGCCCGGCCGGTTGCTGACAGGCCCAACTCCAGGTTGGCTGGCGTGGCTGGTGAGGCCTCCGGGGTGTAGCTGGCGGGCCGAGCGACCATGGCGTCAAGGCGAGCTTCCCAACGCCCCCTCCACAGCGGCACCAGCGGCTCGGCGACAGCATGCGCCGACTCCCAGTCGGTGTCCCGTTCCGCCTGGGCGGCCAGGTCGTCTCGGAGCATGCCTGCCAGCCGTGCGGGCCCTGCGCGCCGTCGCTCCGCAGCGTTCATGCTGTCGACCCGCGATGGCCAGCCACGCAGCCGTCGCAGATCCAGCTCCAGGTCGGCCGCCCCGTTGACGGCCACGCCGGTGAACGCCGCCTCCAAGCGGTAGGCCGGCCCCAGGCCGGCGGCGACGAAGGCGCGGACGTCGCCTGTGGTCACCGCCACCTCCTCCGGCACGATCACCCCGGGATGCGCTGATGGCACCGCAGAGCCGGTCTGCGTGGCCAGCCGGGCCAGCAGCGCTTGGCGCGTCCGGGCGTGCTGGGTGCGGGCTTCCTCGTCGACGCCGTCGCTGCCGCTGCTGGTGTCCAGCGCGAAGCCGCCGCGGTCGTTGTGGACCACCACGTAGCGGGCTCGGGGTCGCGGCGCGTCCTCCTCGGCGTCGTCGTCGACCCCGACACTGCCAAGGCCGATGCCGGCGATGTCGCGCTGCGGCAGCGCAGCATCGGGCCAGGTGGCCCGTAGCAGGGCCAGTGCCGCCCCGCACAGCCGCCGCGGAGCGGGGGTGATCCAGGACCCTCCCACGGGCGACGGCGATATCGACGCGTGCGCCCGGACCCGGCGGCTCGGGCGGCGGCCAATCCACCTCGCCGCGCACCAGGCTCCCCGACCCCGCCTCGAAGACCAGCCATGAGCCCTCTACCGCCACCCGCTCGGCGCGTCGCCGCAGCGGCCAGGCCAGCAGCGCCAGCACCAGCGCCACCGCCGCGCCGAGCAACGCCCGCCGGATCGGGATCTCCACACCACCGCAACGATGACGATAACCACCACCGCAACCACCGCACGCGGAACCGGCTCGGGTCCACCCACGGCGACCGCATCCCACGGCACGACGCCCTCAGGAAGCCACCTGAAGCGGCGCCGACCCGATCCTGGTTCCACCTTGTCACCGCCCACAATCCGAGCATCCCAAACCGAGCCGCCAGGCGGCCAATTGGTTTCCGGCACCAAGCCGACAGCATCAGGACCATCGAAAGACCAGCCGAGGTTCCGCTGGCCTGCGGTTCGTCGACTTCGCTGCGCGGCCAGGGGAGAGCGGCGCAAGGGGGTCGCTAGGGTTGCGACAGGCGACGAAGCGCTAGTCGTCGTCGGGGTCGATGCCGAACTCGCGTAGGACCGGGCGGCGACCGGCCCGGAGTTCGGCGGTCCAGCCATCCAGCGCGTCATGACCAAGCGTCCAGAACCGGCGGCACAGGTCCAGATACTCCAGCACCGACTCGGTCCTGCCCCGGGCCAGCAGCTCGTTCGCCAAGTGGAAGTCGGGTCCGAACGAGTCTAGCTGCGGCGAGCCGTGCGTCGACCCGGCAAGCCGCAGGTGCTCCTCGGCGGCGTCGAGGTCCCTGGCGATCAGCGCCAGCCGGCCCAGCGTGACGTGCCCGTGGTGAACCAGGTTGCCGCCGTTCCAGTCCCACGGCGCCACCGGCCCCATGCCACGGGCGAGCATCTCATCAGCGTAGGCGGCGGCCCTGCCGAGTTCGCCGGCTTCCAGCGACGCCTCGGCGATGTCGGGCAGGTTGGCCGCTCGACGCAGCTGCCGCCGCACGCCGGAGCGTCGTCCTGGGTGGCGGCGTTCGGCGGCCTCGAACGCGGCGAGCGCAGCGCGGGCGTGCCGGGCTCGGCGGGCGGGATCCTGGGCGGTCCGCATCCCCAGCGCATGGCGGACGACCCGCCCTCGTCGTGTCGGGACCAGCAGCGCCAGCATGGCGATGGGGCCAACCAGCATGCCAATGACGCGCGCCAGCCGCCTCGGTGTTGTCGGTTCCTGCTCCACGCGCTGCCCTCCATGCCATCGCGCCGAGCGCTCGGTCTGGCTGCACCTATCCACCGCGGTCAAGCCAGCCACCCGAGAGCAGCGTGCCACGCGCCGATCTTGAGGAGAAGCCGCCCCGGGTGGCTGGGGAGGCATGCGGGCTAGGTCTGTTGGGGTGCCACGCCCGAATAGCGCCTCCGCTCCTGGAAAGGCCGTGGGCTAGGCGCACACGCGACTCTGCAGGGAGGGTCTTGGGAACAGTCGTGCCGACGCGGATGACACTGATGCGACCGAAGGGTCCTTTCTGCGCGCTGCGCGAAAGGGGAGGGAGTCCGAGGTGGCAGCGAGGTCGTCCCGGGCGGCTGGGCGGCTCAGCGCTGCACGGATCGCAGGAAGCAGCGGTGGGCGGTCATTGCCGGGGCGCGCGTTCTGGTTGTTGGGCGTTGAGGCCGGCGAGGAAGGTGTGGATGCCGAACTGGAACTGGTCGTCGGTGGAGATGCGGGCGAGCAGCGGGGCGAGCTGGACGTGGTGGGGGAACTCGCCGGGGGGTAGGGCGGCGAAGAAGGCCCACATGCGGCGCACGAACTCGTCGCTGGTCTGGGGGTCGGTGCCGGCGCGGGGGACCTCCAAGGCGACGAACCCCAGGATGTAGGTCAGCAGGGCGTAGACGGTGCCGACGACGGCCTGGTCGGAGAAGCCGGCGGGCCGCAAGATCCGGTAGACCGCTTCGCCGAGCCGCAGGCCGTGGGGTCCGAGGCCGGGCTGCTGCAGGGCGAAGGGGACGACAGCGGGGTGGGCGAGCAGGTGGGCGCGGACGGCCTGGCTGAGGGTGGCGAGCTGCTGGGTCCAGTCGCCGGAGGGGTCGGGGTCGAGGTCCAGGCCGGCGTAGACCTGGTCAACCAGCCCGTCGATCAGGTCGGCCTTGCCGCGCACGTGGGTGTACAGCGCGTTGGGGGCGACGCCGAGGCGCTCGGCCAGGCGGCGCATGGACAGGGCACCGGGGCCGTGCTCTTCGAGCAGGGCGAGGGCTTCCTTGATGATCTCCTCGCGGCTCAGCGAGCCCCGCGGCCGCGTCCTGGTGGTGGTGCCGCCGGCCATGCGCCCTCCGATCTGTCCTTGACTTCCTTGACTATTGAACAGTGTACCGCCAGCGTAGTGTACAGTGTCCAGAACGTCGTACAACGAGAGGATGGTCCCATGCAGGACCAGCACCGCTTCCACGTGAAGGCCTGGCTGCTCTGGACCGCCGGCTTCCTCGCCTTCCCGATCGCCGGGTTTCTTGCCGAGGCGCTCACCGGCCGGATCAACGATGCCGGCTCGGCGCTGATCGGCGGCATGGTCGCCGGCGCGGTCATCGGCACCGGCCAATGGCTGGTCGGCCGCCGCCTGCTCGGCGAGCCGCAGGCCTGGATCGGCGCGACCGCCCTGGCCATGGGCATCGGGCTGCTCGTCGGCGCCTGGACGGTCGGCTACGGCACCAGCCTCGGCGAGCTGGCGCTGATGGGCGCCATCACCGGGATCCCGATCGGCGCCGCCCAGGCGTACCTGCTCCGCGACCGCCTGGCCAACGCCTGGGTGTGGGCGGCGGCGATGCCGCTGCTGTGGGCGCTGGGCTGGACGGTGACCACCGCCACCGGCATCGACGTCGACCGCCAGTACTCGGTCTTCGGCGCCAGCGGCGCGATCACGTTCATGGCCCTGTCCGGGGTGCTGCTGGACCGGCTCCGCGCCGCGACCAGCGCAGCCGCACCACCCCTGGACCCGGCCCGGACCAAGGCGATGGCCCAGTAGCCACCCAGACCACGTGGGTGTGCTGGCACCGGCAGGACCCGGCGTCGCCGCGATGCGCGCGAGCACGGTCCGCCGGTGCCAGCCAAGGGCCGGTCCGCGGTCCCGCTGATCCTCCCCAGGCCGGTCACAGGACAGGAAGGGACGACGCCAAGAGCGCAAACGAAGTCGCCTGGCCCGCGGGCATGTCCGAGCAAGACCATGCTGCTCGTGGTCGGCCACTGGTCTTCAACCCGCAAGGATTCCTGGTCGCCGTCCTCAACGATGCCGACACGCCGAGCAGGCCAGGGCCGTGTTGGCCGAAGCTGGGTTCGCGGATCGCGACCTGCGGGTCTACACCAGCCACCGCCTGACCCGGCATAGTGGCAGACCCTTGTCTTGGCCGAGGGTCTTCCCTGATCTGCCAGGTGGGAGAATCGGGGCACGGCCTGATACGCGTGGAGCCGAGCCTGGCTAGCTTCGGGGCGTCGAGGTCCCTCTGGGCGTCCGCTGGCCCTCGCGCTCAACACGGAACACGGCTGGCGTCCTGCTTCGATGAGGATGGGCGGGAAGTCGGTGCCGTCCGTAACGCTCCGATGGCGTGCGGCGTTCTTAATGACGTGCTCAGCCAATGGCAGACGGGCGGTATGCCCATGCGTGCCGAGGGGTGGCATGTTCGTAACGGGGGCGGGTCAACGCCGAAGCCGCGTGATGGCTGCTCCAAAGGGTGACGCACCGACCCTGATCTCCGGGGAAGCCGACGTCACCCTGGACGGAGCGTCGCAGCACAGGGCCACCGGCTTGGCCGGGTTGGTGCTGCTGGTGGCCGTGGCGGCCGGGTTGCTCGGGCAGGGTGGCTACTACCCGCCGGTGCAGCGCTCCATCGGGGCGCTCGTCGCGGCGGCGACCGTGCTGGCGCTGGCCGCGTGGCCGCCGACCCGCGGTGAGGCTCGCCTGCTGCCGGTGGTTCCGGCGTTGGCACTGGCGGCATGGGCGGTCGTCGACGGCGCCCTGCTGGGCGTCCCCGGCGCCGGGGTTCGGCCGGCGCTGCTGCTCCTCGGCGTCGTCGCGGTGCTCTTGGTCTGCCGCCGCCTCGGGGAGGAGGACCGGGAGGTCCTGCTCCTCGGCGTCACCGGCATCGGCCTGGTGGTGGCGCTTGCCGGCTGGCTCGGGGTTGCCGGCCACGCCGGCTCCTGGGCGTTCCAGGCGCAGGGCCTCTGGCGTGCCTCGTCGACGTTGAGCTACCCCAACGCGACCGCCGCCGTGCTGGCGCCCGTCGGCCTGCTCGTGCTCGCGCGACGGGTCGGGATGCCGCGTTCGGTGCCGCTGGCGCTCGCGGCGACCGGGCTGCTGGCCGGGCTCGGCGCGACCATGAGCCGAGCTGGCGCGTTCGCCCTCGCCGTCGGCCTGCTGGTCCTCGCCGGGCTGCGGGGGCCTGGGGTGACCGCCCGGGCCGCGGCCGGCCCGTTGGCGGGCGCCGTGGTGGCGCTTGCCTGCCTGCTGCCGTCGGTGCCGGCCGCCAGCCCACCGCGGCCGGCGCTCGCGCTTGCTGGCCTGTGCGCCGGGCTGAGCCTTGCAGCGGTCGTGGCACGGCTGCAGCGGTGGCCGGCGGTCGCGCTGCTGCTGGGCGGCGCACTGGCAGCAGGCCTCGCGCTGCTCGCCACCGGCGGCGGGGTGGGCGGCGCGGCCCAGACGGTCGCCGAAGCACGGATCAACCTGGCCTCGCCCGACCGGACCGGCGCGCTGCACGCGGCCCTCCGGGTGGTCGCCGAGCACCCCGGGGCCGGCGCCGGCCCCGGACGCGCCGACCTGCGATGGAAGGGGCACGACCATGGCACCCAGCTGTTCGCCTACGCCCACAACGAGTACGTGCAGGTCGCGGCGGACCTTGGTCTGGTGGGCCTGGTGCTCCTCGCGGTGCTGTGGGTCGCGCTCGCCCGATTGCTGTGGAGCGCGCGCGCCACCGGGCCCGCGGGCACGACCTGGGCGGGCGCGGCCGCCGCGGCGGCGGGCTTCGCCGTCCACAGCGGCTTCGACTTCGTCTGGCACCTGCCAGCCATCGTGCTCACCGTGACGCTGCTGGTCGGCGTCGTGCTCCCGGCACCCGACACCGCCGATGCCCACCAGTCATCCCTCACCGCTCGAGAGAAGGAGACCGATGAGAACCAAGCTGCGAACTAAGGTCGCCGCGGCTCTGGTGGCCCTGGCCGCCGGTTCCTTGCTGGCGCTGTTCGCCTCGTCCGGCCCTGCGGTCGCGTTCTTCTCCGGAGGACTCTTCCTCGACGTCCAGGTCGAGTCTCCGGCAACGCTGGTCGCGCGGGGAGCCGCGGTGAACGTGCCGCTAGAGGTGACCTGCAACGCCGCGCCCGGCACCGCATCCGTCAGGGTCACCGTCACCCAGCGCTCCGGGTCAGGCGTCGCGCAGGGCACGGCCTTCGAGAACGTCGGCTGCACCGGATCGGGGCAGCAGGTCGTCGTCCGCATCCAAGCGACTGGAGCGAAGGTCTTCAAGCAGGGCACCGCCGTCGCAAGCGCCGAGGTCTTCGGCTGCACGGCGAACTTCTCCACCTGCGGCAGCGAGACAGACAGCGAGGCCATCACCATCCAGAAATGACCTCACCGACCCGCCTTCCTGGGCGGGAGGACGCCACCGCGGTCGCGACCCGGGCCGCGGAGGCGTCCTCCCGCCAGCCCTACCTTCGAGTTCCTCGCGCCGCACGTCAGCGTCACTACGGCGGCATCGCCCATCGGTGGGTCATGCCGCTCAGTCGCCGCCTGGGAGCCTGCGGACGCGCGAATCGACGGGGATCGGGGTCGTCCGCGGGCGCTTGTCGGCGAGGACGACCGCCGCGGTGCCGGCGAAGTCCAGGTGCTCGGGTCCGTGCCAGCCGCCATCGAACCAGGTATGCAGCAGGCCGTGGACGCGGGCATCGGTGCTGAACACGTCGAGGCGACGCTCCGTCCACGATGCCGCCGCCATGCCCGCCAGCGGGAGCCGGTCGGGTCCGGTGCCGGCAGGCAGGGTCTCGGGTCCCTGCCAGGCGGATGCGCCGGCACCGTCGAACCACCGGTGGGCGAGTGCCCGGCCGCCGCTGGTCGCGGCGAACACGTCCAGCCGGCGATACCCCCAGGAAGCCACGGCGGCCGGTGCCTGGTAGGCGACTCCGCCCGGGCCGGCGCCAAGCGACTCCCAGGCGTGCCACCCCCCGTTGTAGTAGGCGTGGGCCAGGCGGCCCTGGTCGGTGATGGCGAACACGTCCAGCCGGTTCGGTCCCCAGGCGGCCACGCTGGGGATGAAGGCGCCGCCCGGGGTCTGCGCGACCCGCGCCGGGCCGTGCCACGAGCCGTCGAACCACGAGTGCAGCAACTCGTTGGTAACCGTGTCGCGAGCGACCACGTCCAGCCGCCCCGAGCCCCACGACACCGCCGCCGGCGCGGCCACGGCGTGCCCGCCCGGCCCGGCACCCCGGTCCGTCCAGTCACCCCAGGCCCCATTCTCGCGGGTGCGCCACAGCAGGTGGCCGGTCGACTGGTCGACCGTGAACGCGTCCAAGCGCCCCGCGGCTGGGGAGGCGACCGTGGGCGGCCCGACGCGGTCCCCGGCGGGGCCAGGCCCCGTCTCCTCCCAGCCCGTCCACCCGCCGACGAACGACTTGCGGATCAGCCCGCCAGTCTCGTTGGCCGCGAGCACCTCCAGGTTTCCGGTCGCCGGCGCGACCGCGGCCGGGCTGGAGGCGTCGTGGCTGAGCGCTTCGACGTCGATGGCGGTCTGGTAGCTGGTGTAGCTGGGGTAGCCGCCGCGCATCCAGACGACGTTCAGGTCGACGCCGGTCATGCCTCGAGGCGAGATCGGCCGGTAGTTGCCCCGCGCCGACCCGCTGGTCACCGAGCGCGAGGACCAACTGTGACCGCCGTCGCTGGTCTGCCACAGCTCAACCTCGAACACGCCGCTCTGCTGCCTGGCCAGGAACACCACTGAGGGGTCCTCGTGATCCAGGGTGACCCCGCCCGAGTAGTTGGGCTCCGCCGGGTCGCCGCTCATGCTCCCACCCGCCAGCGCGAACTCGTGGTCGACCCAGCGGGTGCCGTCCCAGCGGGCGTAGTGATAGCGGTGGTCGCTGTTGCTGGGGAAGGTGGCGAAGACCACCACCGGGCGGCCCGCCGCGTCGAAGCCGACGTCGTGGACCCACGCCTTGACGCCCCCATGAGCGGCCGCGTCGTAGACCACGTCGGACTGCGCGGGCGTGAACGGCAGCGCGCTCTCCTGAGCGATCAGCGAGCCGTCGGCGCGGTAGAAGCCGCCGGCCTGGTAGCGGGCGTAGTAGATGTTGGTGACCAGGTCGCGAGGGTGTCCCTGGGTGAACGCGAGATGGATGGTGTCGACGCTGTTGCTGGCGTACTTCACGTAGGGACGCTGCCCCGGGACGCTGATCAGCGTCCGCGCTGGTGCCCAGCTGGTGCCGTCGTCGGAGGTCGAGAAGGTGGGATTGAAGTTCCCGCCCCGCCAGAACAGCCAGATGCGGTCGCCCTCGGCCAATAGCTGCACCGGGTTGGGATAGGTGAAGCCCCACGTCCCCGACGTGTTCGTCGGCACGGTCCGCTCGGGCTCCCAAGCCGAGATGTCTTCCGGCAGCACGCTGCGCCGGTAGTACATCGCACCACCGATGTGTGCCGACCAGAACGCCAGCAGGTGGCCGTCCGGGCGCAGCAGCAGCGACGGGCCGGCGTGGTCGTCGATCTGGAAGTTGGCCTTGACGGTGGCCACCACGCGCACCCCGGTGTCGTGATCGTAGCTGGCCACCTGGACGTTACCGCTGCCATCGACCCAGCCCACGTAGGTCCGGCGGTGGACACCCTGGTAGTAGACCGCCCGCGGGTCGCCGAACCAGCTCCAAGCTCCGCTGCGGCCGAGCTCGCGCTGCCGCAGCGGCAAGGCGGCCGCCCGCTGCGAGACGAAAGCAGCGGCGAGCAGGGCGGCGACGACCGGCACGGACAAGGCGACGGACCGGAGGCGCACCAACGACATCCCGGACCCCCAGACCGTCGAGCCTACGCTCGCCTCGCTCTGCGGAAGCGTTTCGTTCGTTTCGTTATAGCCGCACGATCACCAATCGTAGCAAGACAGACAAGAGCCGGATGGCCGCATCAAAGCACAGAAGGGCCGCCACGAGGCGGCCTGCCGGAGGTTCCGTCCGTACCTTCGGGCGGTCCCGGCAGGCATCAATCATCCGGACAACCTCGTCCCGGGGACGGTCGAACTCCGACGCGAGAAGCGCGCTCGCCGACTGACCGTCGGGCACCTGGATCGCTGAGGCCGCCGTCGAAGCCCTTGCCGCGGGGTAGCGCCGCCGCATCAACCCAGCGGCAGCGCAGCTCCCGCCGTCACACCGACGGTCGTCAAGCCCGGCCCGCCCTCGGCGGAGCAACCTTCACGGCCGCGTCAGCGTATAAGCATGGGTGGCGAGCGGTCGCGAGCAGCAAGGGCGAGGGACGGGTGCGAGTGGGCGTGAACGTCGGCAGGCGCAGCAACGAGGCGCTCAACCGTGGCCGAGGTGACCGATGACCAGCCAGCCGACGCCCGAGGACCGGCTCGCCCGGTTCCTCCACCACCAGGCGGGCCAGGTGCCAGCCACCGCCGACGCGCTGCCGCTGATCCGCCGTCGCGTCCGCCGGCATGCCTGGCGGCGCGCGGCGGCAGTGGTCGCGGCGGTCGCGGCGCTGCTGGCCGGCTTCGCCTGGGTCCGCCCGTCCTTGGACAAGTTCGGCCTGGTCCGGCACGGCGCCGCCAGCTCACCGACGACGCCGGCGTGCAACTTCGGCGGCCACCAGCTCGCGATCTTCCTCGGCAAGACCCTCCAGGACGTCGGCCGCCGCGGCTCCTACGCCGACGGGGCGCTGGTGGTCGCCGAGGTCGGCCCGGCCAAGGCTGCCCGCTACTCCTACACCGGAACCCGGCCGCCGGCCAACGGGCCGGCCCAGCCGACCGTCACGCCCTACACCATCCGCGTCCTCGACCACGCCATCACGGGCGCCCAGCAACGGCCAGTCTGCTGGTTCACTCTCGTGAAGGCGGCCGCCCCTGGCTACACTGCCGGCAGGCAGGTGTGACCGGCGGCCGGCGCCGGGATCCGCGTGACCGCCCTCGTGACGGAGGCCGCGATGTGGCTGAAGCTGCTCCTGATCGCGTCGGCGCTGCTCGTGCTGACCACCGCGCTCGCCGGGCTGGCAGCCTGGCGGTTCTGGAGGCTACTGCGGCGCCGCCTGCGGGTCGAGCTGCGCCTGCGTACCGTCAAGGTCTGGGTCACGCCTCCAGGGGCACGCCGCGAGGTTGCCGCGCTGCGCCGAGAGCTGGCCGAGGCGGTCAGCGCCGCCCCGCACGCGGTCACGGTGGTGCAGCGCGCCTCGGGCATGGTCGGTGACCTGCCCCAGCTCGCCCGCAGGCTGCAGCGCGTCGCCGCCACCCTCGACGCCGAGCTGGAGCTGCTCGGCGGCGAGCCGGACCCGCGCGAGCTGACTCGCATGCTGCCCTCCGCCCGGGCGCGCGTCGCCGACTTCGCCCGGGTCGCCCGCTCCATTCGGCGGGCCGCCGCGGCCGGCCTCGACGCCGGCCGCGTCGACCTGCGGCAGCTCAACGCCGACGTCGAGCAGGAGATGGCCGCCTTGGCCGGCGGCATTGAGACCCTGCTGGAGCTCGCCTCCGGCCGCGGCAGCGCCGCGGCCGGCTGTTAGCTGCCCGGGACTCTTGGCGGAGCGAGCGCGCGGGACCTCCTGCCTGTCTCCCCTTTGCGAGGTCTAGACGGCGCTGAGGGGAGGCTGAGACCCGGGTCTTGCGAACCCCCGCTCGTTCGTCCGCGCACCGCCCGGGGCTCCTCGGGTCGCGCACGCCGTCCAGAAGCGAACCGAGCCGTTGCTGGCCGGGTTGGGCTTGTCGTGGTGCCAGGCGTCGGCTCGGACGGGTAGATTCCTGGGATGGCACGGGATCGTTCGGCCTCGGCGAGCAGGGCCGGGTCGGTCGGCTTCGCCTGCGCGATCGGTGGCCTGGCCGGCGCCACACTCACCGGCCACCGGGGCGCGAGGTCTGCCGCGGTCTGGGCGGTGGCCGGCGCGGCCGGCCTGGGCGCGTCGGAGGCGGTGGCCCGGGCACGGCAGCGTCCGGGCGAGATCCCGGCGCTGTGGCAGCGGATCGCGACGAGCGCCGCGCTGGCTGCTCCGCTCGGGTGGGCGGCGGGGCGTCTCACCAGGGCTGGCCCCGTCGCGGTCGGTACGGCCGCCGGGGCGGTCGCCGGCACGCTGGGGCTTCGTCCCCAGAAGGTGGCGCTGGGGCCGCTGGTGGGCGCCGCAGTCGGCCGGGCGTTCGCCGCGCGAGGCCGACCCGTGCCAGCATCGATGGTGGCGAGTGGCACGGTCCTGGCCTTCCGGATGCTGTCGGCGCTGCTGTTCCGGGACGCGCAGGTGCGCCTGCTGGCCGAGCGGGTCCCAGCAGCGGACCTCCCATTCGTCGTGCCGCTGGAGGCCCGGACCCGGTACGTCGGGACCGGCTACGTCCGCGAGCTGGCCGAGGTGCTCGGTGGTACCTACGTCGCCGACGCGCCCGACGTCGGCATCGTCGCCTCGCTCGACGAGCTGGCCGGGCCGCAGTTCGCTGCCGCGGACGTCGATCCGCGGGTGCGGGAGTTCTACGAGCACACCACCCGGTTCACCCTCGACATCGTCCCGGAGTGGCGGCTGTGGGTGCGTCCGGGCTACCTGCTGTACGGACGCTGGTGGCGCGCCCGCTCGGGCAGGCCAGCGTGCCCATGAACCAGCGGGAAGCACAGCGGGGCGTCCGCGGCCGCATCGACACCATCACCCTGGCCCAGGATCACGTCGTGGCGGTGCGCGGCTGGATCCGCTCCTTCGCCGACAACGACGAGCCGATCTACGTCGGCATCTACACCACCTACCGCCATGGCGGCCGCGGCTACGTCAGCGTCGGCTTCCCGCTCCCCCAGGCCAGCTTCACGGCCACGCTGGTGCCGCACGCCCGCCCAGGTGGCGGCCTGGTGCTCAGCAGCCGCAGCGACCTCGACCAGCCCGGCCACTACCTGACCTACGTCGACCCGGCCACCAGGGAGCTGACCGCGGTGGCGGTGCACGGCTTCGCCGAGCAGCTGGACGTCTACGTCCAGGACGACGAGCTGCGGGCCGAGCACGCCTTCTGGGTCTTCGGGCTCCCCTTCCTCGTGCTGCACTACCGCCTGCACCGCAAACCGGCCCGCACCGCACCGTGACCCGCAACCCTCCGACGAGATCACCCTTCCAAGCGCTCCAGGACGCGACGCGGCCGAAAGGTCGTACATGTTCCACAGCATGAGGAAACCAGCGGGCGATCCCCGGACTGGGGGGATCCGTCCGCTACGTCCAGTTCCTATGCTCGTGGAAGATCCCCGTAGCCCGGAGGTTGGCGCTCATGAAGGCACTCGTCTACCACGGCCCCAACAAGAAGGAATGGGAATCCAAGCCGGACCCCAGGCTCGAGCGGCCCAGCGACGCCATCGTCCAGATCGACACCGCCACCATCTGCGGCACCGACCTGCACATCCTCAAAGGAGACGTGCCGACCTGCAGCGAGGGGCGCACGCTGGGGCACGAGGCCGTGGGCACGGTGGTGGAGACCGGTGACGCCGTCGAGAACGTCCAGCAGGGCGACCGGGTGCTGGTCTCCTGCATCTCCGCGTGCGGGCGCTGCCAGTACTGCCGGCAGGGGATGTACGGCCAGTGCCAGAGCGGCGGCGGCTGGATCCTCGGGCACCTGATCGACGGCACGCAGGCCGAGCTGGTGCGCATCCCGTTCGCGGACAACAGCCTCTACAAGGTCCCGGAGGGGCTCAGCGACGAGCAGGTGCTGTTCCTGTCCGACATCCTGCCGACCGGCTTCGAGGTCGGCGTCCTCAACGGCAACGTCCGTCCCGGCGACGTGGTGGCGGTCGTCGGTGCCGGGCCGGTGGGTCTGGCGGCGATGATGACCGCCCGCCTGTACGGGCCGAGCAGGATCGTGGCGATCGACAAGGCGGACTCCCGGCTGGAGAAGGCCCGATCGGAGTTCGGCGCGGACGTGGCCGTCAACAGCGACGCCGAGGACCCTCTCGAGGTCGTCAACGGGCTGAGCGAGGGGCTCGGCGCCGACGTGGCCATCGAGGCGGTGGGCATCCCCGAGACCTTCGAGCTCTGCACCGAGCTGGTGCGGCCGGGCGGACGGGTCGCCAACATCGGCGTCCACGGCCACCCCGCCACCCTGCACCTGGAGCGGCTGTGGATCAGGAACGTCACCATCACCACGGGGCTGGTGGACACCTCGTCCACGCCGACGCTGCTCCGGCTGGTCTCCGAGGGGCGCCTGGACCCACGGCCGTTCGCCACCCACCGCTTCACGCAGGACGAGATCCTCGACGCCTACGGGGTCTTTGCCGACGCCGCCAAGACCAACGCCCTCAAGATGGTCCTGACCAGATCCTGACCCGTGCTTGCCCTAGCGCGGCCCTTGGAGGAACCAGCCGACAGAGCGAGCCGGTTCTCGCCGCTGGACGACCACGGGGGGTGGCGGTACGGTGCGGCGCATGTCCCACGTGCTCCTCAACCGACTCACCGCAAAGCCTGGCCAGCGCCAGCGGGTGGTGGAGATCTTGCTCGAGTCGGGCAAGCTCTTCGACGACAATCCGGCCTGTCTGCTGTACCTCGTCAGCGAATCCACCGACGATCCCAACCTTGTGTGGGTGGTCGACCTGTGGACCAGCCAGGAAGCGCATGCTGAGGCGCTGAAGGCGCCTGCGCTGCGGCCGTTCGTGGAGCAGGCGATGCCGCTCCTCGAGGGCATGCCCGAGCAGATCGAGGTCCGGCCGGTAGGGGGCAAGGGTCTGCCAGGCTGACGCGCTGCGCTCAGACTCCTGGCGGGCTGCCAGCGGGGTGCTGGTCGCGCTCCATGAGCACGCGGCGGAGGATCTTGCCGGACGGTGCCTTGGGGATCTCGTCGACGAACTCGACTGCGCGGACCTTCTTGTGGGGTGCCACGTGCGCGGCGACGTGGTCGATGACCTGCTGGCTGGTCAGCTCGGTGCTGGCCACCACGAACGCCTTGGGAACTTCCCGGCCTCTTCGTCGGGCATTCGCACGACGGCGGCATCGGCGATCGCCGGGTGCGAGACGAGGACGGCTTCGAGCTCCGCGGGGGCGATCTGCATGCCCTTGTACTTGATCAGCTCCTTGACGCGGTCGACGACGTAGAGGTAGCCGTCGCCGTCGACGTAGCCGATGTCGCCGGAGTGCAGCCAGCGGTCCGGCTGCAGCATCTGCGCGGTCTCGGCCGGGCGGTTGAGGTAGCCGCGCATGACCTGCGGGCCGCGGAAGCACAGCTCGCCGTTCTGGTTGGGGCCGAGTGGCTCTCCGGTGATGAGGTCGACGACGCGTGCTTCGGTGTTTGGTACGAGCTGACCGGCCGAGCCGTGCCGGATCCTGGACTCCTCGCGCGGCTGCGTGGTCAGGACTGGGCTGGTTTCGGTGAGGCCGTAGCCTTGGCCGGTCTGGCAGCCGAGGCGCTTGGCGCAGGCCTCCTCGAGGTCGGCGCCGAGCGGCGCGGCGCCGGAGCCGAGGTAGTTGAGCGCCGACAGGTCGAACTGGTCGACCAGTGGGTGCTTGGCCAGGGCCAGCACGATCGGCGGCACGACGGCTGCGCTGGTGACGTGGTAGTCCTGCAGGATCCGGAGGAACTGCTCGAGGTCGAAGCGTGGCATCGTGACCAAGGTGGCGCCGTGCCGTAGGGCCAGTGCCATCAGGACGGTCAGCCCGTAGATGTGGAAGAAGGGCAGGACGGCGATGCCGACGTCGGCCTCGCTCACGTCGAGCACCTGCCTTCCTTGGCGCCTGGGGCCTACGCGCCCAGCTTCTGCCGCCATGCGTTCTGGTACACGATCTCCTCGACCGGACGGCGCCTCGCTGGCCTGAAGCTGTCGCCCGCGTAGTACGCGACGGGGATCAGGGCGACCTGCGTGACCGTCTCGGGGATGCCGAGGATTTCGCCGGCCTCCCGCTCGTTGACCAGGTGCAGCGTCGTGTACGCCGACCCGAGCCCTCGGCTGCGCAGCGCGAGCATGAAGGACCACACCGCCGGGACGATCGACCCGTAGAGGCTGGCGGTCTCGAACACCGAGGCGTTTCCTGGCAGGCGCTGCAGCAGGCACGGGATCACCAGGACCGGCACCTCGTGCAGGTGGTCCGACAGGTGCTGCGACGAGTCGAGGATGTTGCCCACGTCCGCGCGGCCGGCCCGTTGCGCCGCCGCCCGCTGCGCCGCCAGGTACGGGTCGTGGCCGCGGCGGTACAGCTCGGCGAGCCGCCCTCGAACGTCGGGGTCGTCGACGACGAGCCAACGCCAGGGCTGGATGTTGCCGCCGCTCGGCGCCTGCACGGCGATGCGGAGGCACTCGATCACGACCTGGCGTTCCACCGCACGCGTCAGGTCGAGGCGTTTGCGCACCGACCGCGTGGTGGTGAGGAGCCGATCTGTCTGGCGTAGGTCGAATCCCGCCGCGGTGGACATCGGACCTCCTTGTCAGCGAACCTCGGTCGTCATGACAGCAGTACCTTGGCCACCTCGCGGGCCTTGGCGAGGTCGGGTGCCTCGCCGGTGATGAGGTCGGCCCAGAGGAACGACTCGGCGATGCGGACCATCGCGAACGCGAGCGTCTCCGGGTCGAGCCGGAGCTGCAAGCCCTTGCGGGCGTGCGCTTCGACGAGGACGTCGCGGAAGGTGGCGACGACCCTGCGCTGCAGGGGGCTTGCCTTTGAGGTCATCACGCGCAGGGCGCACTCGGGCTCGGACTTGACGAAGTGGCGCAGCGGTTCCAGCTCGACGATCAGGTCGCCGAAGCGGCGGTAGACGGCGAGCACCCAGGCGGCGCCGCGTCCCTTGGCGTCCGCGCGGGCCTGCGCCAGCCCTGGCTCGGCCAGCGACCAGAGCACCTCGCCGAGGAGCTGGTCGCGGCTGCCCACCCAGCGGTAGAGGGTGGCTCGGCCGATGCCGAGCTCCCGCGCGAGCTCGTTCATGTCGACCCGCTCACCGCGCAGGAAGCGGCGCCGCGCGGCGTACAGGGCGTCCGCGGGCGTGACCCGGCGCTGGTCGTCCCCGGCGGCCAGGTGCTGCTCGAGGACGGTCGGTCGGGTCACGGCGCGACCGCCCCCGACTCCCCGAGCCCTTGACTCCCGAGACATACGATCGTAACGTCTCATTGTGAGACGAATCTATAGAATGTCTCACCCGCCTGCAAGGGGGTCGGCATGACGGCACAGGGGACGGCCGATCCGCGGTTCGCGGCCGTGCGCGACGAGTTCGAGCGCAACTTCGCCGAGCGCGGCGAGGTGGGCGCCTCGGTCTCCGTGACCGTCGACGGCGAGGTGGTCGTCGACCTGTGGGGTGGCGTCGCCAACCCCGGGACGCGAGCACCGTGGGTCGAGGACACGATCGCGGTGGGCGAGCGGGTTCATGAAGGGCGTGGACAACCACCACCTGCCACCGGGCCAGAACGACAGCGTGATCCTGTCCGAGGAGGCGTTCGGCCACCTCGGCAACGGTGGCTCGCTCGGCTTCGCGGACCCGAGGGCGCGCCTGTCCTTCGGGTACGCGATGAACCGGCTGGGTGACGGGACCGGCCTCGCGGACCGCGGCCAGGCGCTCGTCGACGCCGCCTACCGGGCGCTGGGATACCGGCGGGCGGCGCGCGGCGGCATGTGGTACCTCTGAGGTCCGAGGGTCCAGCGTTCGGAGGTGGCGCATGTCCTCATCGGCTGCGACGACCGTCTTCAGGACCTGTCCGCTGTGCGAGGCGACCTGCGGCCTCGAGCTCACCGTCGCCGACGGCGCAGTGACGCGCATCCGCGGGGACTCCGACGACGTCTTCAGCGCCGGGTTCATCTGCCCCAAGGGGACGACGCTCGGCCACCTGCACGACGACCCCGACCGCCTGCGCGGGCCGCTGGTCCGCCGCGACGGCGAGCTGCGCGCGGCCACCTGGGAGGAGGCGTTCGCCGAGGTCGCACGCCGGCTGCCGCCGATCGTCGCGCGTCACGGTCGCGACGCTGTCGCCGTGTACGTCGGCAACCCGACCGTCCACAACCTGTCGGGCACCCTCTACAGCCGCGTGCTGCTGCGCGCGCTCGGCACCCGCAACGTCTTCACCGCCAGCACCGTCGACCAGCGGCCGAAGGAGATCTCGAGCGCGCTGATGTTCGGGACGATGCTCAGCCACGCCGTCCCCGACCTCGACCGCACCTCGTACCTCCTGCTCCTCGGCGCCAACCCGCTCGCGTCCAACGGCAGCCTGGCGACCGCGCCCGACTGGCCGGGGCGCCTGCGCCGCATCCGCGAGCGGGGCGGCACGGTCGTCGTGGTCGACCCCAAGCGCACCCACACGGCCGAGCGTGCCTCCGAGCACGTCCCCATCCGCCCCGGCAGCGACGCGCAGCTCCTGATGGCGATGGTGCACACCCTGTTCGCGGAGCGCCTGGTCGACCTCGGCCGCGCCGCGGAGTTCGTCGCCGGCGTCGAGGTGGTCGAGGGGTTGGCGCGCGACTTCACGCCCGAGGCCGTCGCTCGGCTGTGTGGGATCGACCCCGTTACCATCCGCCGGCTCGCGCGCGAGCTCGCCGCGGCCCCCGCGGCGGCGGTCTACGGGCGCACCGGGACCTGCACGCAGGAGTTCGGGACGGTGGCGAGCTGGCTCGTCGACGTCCTCAACGTGCTCACGGGCAACCTGGACCGCCCCGGCGGCGCGATGTTCCCCAAGCCGGCCGCTGGCGCGCTGAACACGGTCGGCCGGCCGCGCTACGGTCGCGAGACACGGCTCGGGCGCTGGCGCAGCCGCGTGCGCGGGCTGCCGGAGTCCTTCGGCGAGCTCCCGGTCGCCTGCCTCGCCGAGGAGATCGAGACCCCGGGCGACGGTCAGGTGCGCGCCCTCGTGACGGTCGCCGGCAACCCGGCGCTGTCGGCTCCCAACAGCGGCCGCCTGCAGCGATCGCTCGCCTCGCTCGAGCTCCTGGTGTGCGTCGACTTCTACGTCAACGAGACGACGCGCGCAGCCGACGTGATCCTGCCGCCGCCGAGCCCGCTCGCGCGCGGGCACTACGACCTCGCGTTCTACCTGTTCGCGCTGCGCAACGTCGCCAACTACTCGCCTCCGGTCTTCCCCCTGGAGCCCGGACAGCTCGACGAGTGGCAGATCCTGTCCAAGCTCGCGCTGGCCGCGCAGGGCCTGGGCGCGGACGCCGACCCGGCCCTTGCGGACGAGATCGTGATCCGCACGCTGGTCGACCGCGCGGTCGCGGACCCGCGCTCTCCCTTCCATGGACGCGACAGCGACGGCGTGCTCGCGGAGCTGGCGCCTCGCACCGGCCCGGAGCGGATCCTGGACCTCCTGCTCCGCAGCGGCCCCTACCAGCTGACGCTCGACACGCTCCTGGAGAACCCGCACGGGGTCGACCTCGGGCCGCTCGAGCAGCGGCTCCCTGAGGTGCTCCGGACACCGTCGGGGGTGGTGGAGCTGGCCCCCGGACCGATCGTCGCCGACGTGGAGCGCCTGCGGGCGTCACTCGCCCGCGCGGACGACGGGACACTGCTGCTGATCGGGCGGCGCCACCTCCGCTCCAACAACTCGTGGATGCACAACATCGGCACGCTCGTGAAGGGCAAGGAGCGCTGCACCCTGCAGGTCAACCCGGCCGATGCCGCGCGCATCGGCCTCGAGGACGGCGACGCCGCGCGCGTCTCGTCGCGGACCGGTGCGCTCGTCGCCCCCGTCGAGCTCACCGACGCGGTCGCGCCCGGCGTGGTCAGCCTGCCCCACGGCTGGGGCCACGACCTTCCCGGAGTCACCATGGCGGTGGCGCAGGCGCACGCCGGCGTGAACTCCAACCTGCTCGCCGACGACGAACGCTACGACGAGCTCTCCGGCAACGCCGTCCTCAACGGCATCCCGGTGGTGGTGGCGCCGGAGGGGCTTGGCTGACGGTGGTTCGCGGCGTGGTCGGCCTCAGGTCGTGGGGCGGTCGTAGCAGCGTGTCGTAGTGCGCCGAGCGCTCGTCGAAGCGGGCGAGGACGGCCCGTGCGTGCGGCGGCACGTAGGCGGCCTCGTAGTCCTCGCCGGCGAAGGCCCGGACGTCCTCGAGCGAGTCGAACAGGGTGATGGTGGCGAACTCCACCTCGCCGTCGAGGTCGCGCCGCAGCAGGTAGGCGCCGTGGTAGCCGTCGAGATCGCGCGCCGCGATGCCGGGCAGCACCTCCTCGCTGACGATCCGCTGGTAGGCGTCGGCGTTCTCCGGGGTGGTCCAGCCCCTCCAGATCCGAGCGATCACGGTGGTCCTCCTTGTCTCGGACGCTCAGGCACGTCGAAGCGATCGTGCGGGCGTGCGCGCAGCCGCAGGGTCGTGCATGGGCCGCCGCCCGTGCGGGTTGGTCGCGCCGGCGGCGAGGCCGTGTGCGCGGCTGCGGCGGTCCAGGGCGCGGCGGGTCGCCAGCGCGCCCGTGGCCAAGACCAGGGGCCAGACAAGGAACGGGCCGGCGAGCAGCAGCAGCCCGGCGACGAGGACCGTCGCGGCGACCGCGGCGCGGCGGCCGAGGCTGCCGCGGGGCAGAAGGCGGACCCCGGCGGCGCAGCCGACCGTGTAGATCGCGGCCAGGCACGAGGTGGTCGCGAGCAGCAGCACGTGCTCGTCCGCGCCGGTGACGAGCAGCCCCGCAAGCACCATGCCCGTCAGCGCGGCCACGGTCGCGAGGCTGCGCCTGGGCACCTCGCCGGCCGGTCCACCCCTGTCGAGCCAGCCCGGCAGCGCCCCGTCCCTGCCCAGGGCCACGCCGAGCCTGGCGGCGCTGGCGACGTAGGCGTTCATCGTGCCGAGCGTCACCACGACGGCGACCACCGCCGCGATCGTGCCGGCCGAGACCGAGCCGCCGATGCCGCGGGCGAGCAGCACGGCCAGCGGCGCGTCGACCTGCTCGAGCCGTGGGCCGAGCACCAGCACGCTCACCGCGGCCAGGCCGAGGTACAGGGCGCCGATCAGCGCGAGTGCCGCGGCGGTTGCCCGGCGCAGGTCGCGGGCGGGATCGGCGAACTCCGCAGCGAGGTGGGTGACCGTCTCCCAGCCGGCGAACGACCACACCAGCAGGGTCGCCGCACCGCCGACCGCGAGCCAGCCGTGGGGCGCGAACGGGTACAGGTTGGTGGTGCGGGCGTGGGGTGCCGAGGTGGCGATCGCGACGGTGAGCAGGGCTGCGAGCAGGGCGGCGAGGATGAGCTGGAGGCGGCCTGACAGCCGCAGCCCGACCCAGTTGGCGGCGACCGCGACCGCGACGAGCGCGACGCCGACTGCCAGGCTGGTGGTCCGTCCGCCGCCGGTCGCGGCGGCTACGTAGGTGCCGCCGAAGAGGCCGAGCACGGGGACGCCGACGGGCACTGTGAAGTAGAACCACCAGCCGGTCACCGCTGCCCAGCGCGGGCCGAACGCGCGCGCGGCGAAGGTCGCGACGCCGCCGCCGTCGGGGTAGCGGCCAGCGAGCGCCGCGAACGTCGAGGCCAGCGGGACCGACAGCAGCACCAGCCCCGCCCAGGCCAGCAGCGAGGCGGGTCCCGCCTGCCGCGCGGCAAGCGCGGGGAACGTCAACACCCCGGCCCCGAGCACCGCGCCGGTGTACAGCGCGACGCCCTGCAGCAACCCGATCCCGCTCCGCTGTCCCCACGCCATGGCATCCATGTCCTATAATTCTTAGGTCTGTGAAGCTGACTACCTAGAGAGATGAGAGAATGATACTCCACGACCTTGACAACGTTGACCGCCGCCTGGTCGAGGCGCTGGCGGTGGACGGGCGCGCCACGGTCACCTCGCTGGCGCAGCTGGTCGGGCTGTCCGGACCTTCGGTTCACGAGCGGCTGCGCAAACTGGAGGCAGCCGGAGCGATACGCGGCTATGCCGCGCTGGTCGACCCTGACGCCGTCGGCGCGGGCGTCGCCGCGTTCGTCGCCTTGAACCTTGGGCCGGGCCTGGCCGACAAGGAGCGAATCGACGTGGCGCTGGCGCGCGAGCCTCGCGTGCTGGAGGTGCACGAGGTCGCCGGCGAGGACTGTTACCTCGTGAAGCTGCGGGTCGGCTCGCCGCAGGAGCTGTCCGCGGCGGTCGCCCGCCTGCGCATGCTCAGCCCGACGGTGACGACCCGCACGACCGTGGTGCTCCGCACCGTCCTCGAGCGCCCACTTCTCACCACAGGCTCCGCCGTACCAGAGCGCGGGTGACCACTCGAGGTCGCCACCGGCAGAGCAGCTCCTCACACCAGTCAGTGGCAATGGTCCCGCCCTGCCAGGGCCGTGCGGCATGCCTCCAGGTCGTCGCCAGTGCCGCACCTCCTTCTCCTCGGCCGCAACCAGGGATCTGGAGGTGATGGTTGACCTCAGTCCGGCTCGAGCAGCTCCTCGGCCAGACGGACAGCGCCGGCCACCGGCTCTCCCTCGAGCAGGCGCACATCGGTGATGTCCCGCTGGGTGAGCAGTGCGCGCACCTGTGATCGCAGCTTCGGCTGGTTCGCCATCAGCCCACCAGCCATCACCACGGGACCTTTCAGGACCAGCCGCCCAGCCACCACCACCGCCAGCTCGGCGAGCGCATCGGCAGCCTCGCCGACTAGCTGCTGGCTCGGCCCATCGCCCTCCTCGGCCAGCCTGAATACCAGCCGGGCACGGTCGGCCCATTGGCGGCGGTTTGGGGAAGCGTAGAAGGCGCCCAGCAGCTCATCAGCCCGCTTCAATCCACAGCAGATGACCAGCTGCTCGGTGAGCCGGTCGGGCGGCGCCCCCCGGTCCAGGGCGGCCAGCGCGTGCCTGACCGCCGCGTAGGTGACCCAGTAGCCGCTTCCCTCGTCGCCGAGCAGGTAGCCCCAGCCGCCGGCCCGCGCCTCCACTCCCCCCGGTCCGATGCCCCAGGCGATCGAGCCGGTTCCCGAGATGAGGGAAATACCTTGGTCGAGCCCGGCCGCTGCCAGGATCAGCCAGCTGTCATGGACCACGCGGATACGGGCTCCGGGCAGCTTGCTCTGGAGCAGCTGCCGCCACCGCTCTCGGGCCTTCGGCATGTCAGCGCCGGCGGCGCCGATGCACACCGCCGCCACGTTCTCGCGGTCGAGCTGGTCGAGGAGTAGATCGACCTGATGCATCGCCTCTTCGACGCCGACATAGCCGATGTTCGCGCTGCCGGTCAGCGCCTCACGGACGATCCGCCCGTCCTCCACCCGCAGGCCCTTGGTCTTGGAGCCGCCAGCGTCGAGTCCAAGCACCGCCCAGTGAGCCACGCGTCCTCCCCAGGCTGGCCTGGCGTCCTGGCACCGTCGGTGTTGGGTCCCAGCACCAATCCTAGCGCTGGTCGCGGCGCGGTCGGCTCATATGGCCGGTGGATCAGGCCAGAGCTGCGCATATGCCGATTCGTTCTGGGTGCCCAATTTCCGAGTGCCATCCGATACGCAGGACCGCCAAACAACCTCGACGACTCGAAACGCTCGCCCCATTTCGCAATGGCGTGCCTGCCGGCCCGCGGTCGACGCGGGCCGGCAGGCGTCGTGGTCGGGTGGTGGTCAGGAGCCGGCTGGCTGGGGCTCGGCGAGGACGGCCTCGATCTCGATGAAGATCTGGATCTTGTCGCCGACGACCACACCGCCGCCGTCCATGGGGATGTTGGTGGTGATGCCGAAGTCCTGGCGGTTGATCTCGGCGGTGGCGGAGAAGCCGGCGCGGGTGCCGCCGTAGGGGTCGCGGGTGAAGCCGTTGACGTCCAGGGTGAGGGGCACCTGCCGGGTGACGCCGTGGAGGGTCAGTTCGCCGTCGACGTCGTAGCCGTCCTCGCTGTGGCGGATGCCGGTGGAGCGGTAGGTCATGGTGGGGTAGGTGTCGGTCTCGAAGAAGTTGGCCGAGCGCAGGTCGTCGTCGCGCTGGGGGTTGTTGGTGTCGATGGAGCTGAGGTCGATGGTGGCGGTGACGGTGGAGTCGAGCGGGTCGGGTGCCAGGCGCAGCTCGCCTTCGAAGCGGGTGAAGTGGCCGCGGACCTTGCTGACCATCATGTGGCGGACGGTGAAGGCGACGTCGGAGTGGACGGGGTCGATCGTCCAGGTTCCGGCGACGTAGCCGGGGATCTCGATGGCGGTGGTCGACATTCCTGGTTCTCCCTCGTGTGCTGGTTCCTTCTGGGTGTCTGGTTACCTCTTGTAACCGAGACCATGGTGGGCGATCATGAGGGAGACCGGAAGATGGCACTTCAAGATGCCTTGGTTACATGGAGAGAACCATGAGCGCACCCGACCCCGCCGGTGGCCTGGCATCGCCGAGCGACTGCAGCGCCCGCGGGGTGCTCGACCGCATCGGCGACAAGTGGTCGCTGCACGTCATCCATCTGCTCGGCGGCGGCACCAAGCGGTTCAGCGAGCTGCGCCGCATGATCGACGGCATCAGCCAGCGGATGCTCACCGTGACCCTGCGCGGGCTGGAACGCGACGGGCTGGTCGTCCGGACGGTGCACCCGACCGTGCCGCCCAGGGTCGACTACGCCCTCACGCCGATGGGCCACACGCTGCTCGACACGGCCTGCTCCCTGATCAACTGGGCCGACGAGCACGTGCCCGAGATCGACGCCGCCAGGACCGCCTACGACCGGCGGTCCGCGATGCTGAACGCCTCCCTCAACGGGTCTCCCGAAAACGGGGGCGGGCATGTGGCCTCGCCTCGCTGCGGCCCTCGCCGCCTGCGCCGCCGGCCTGGTCCTGGTGGCGCCGTCGGGGACGGCGGCGGCCGGCGACCGGGCAGCGGTGGCGTTCACCATCCGCGACCCGAGGATCACCGAGTCGAGCGGGCTGGCGGCCAGCCAGGTGCATCCGGGGGTGCTCTACACCCACAACGACAGCGGTGACGCCGCGCGGGTGTTCGCCGTCGGGCCGGACGGCCGCGTGCTTGCCACCTTGCGGCTCGCGGGGGTGCAGGCGCGCGACTGGGAGGCGATCGCGGCCGGCCGCGACGAGCGGGGCCAGCCCGCGCTGTTCGTCGGCGACGTCGGCGACAACCGCGGCACCTGGCCGTCGGTGGCGGTCTACCGCATCAGCGAGCCGGCGGCCCTGCGCAACGCCACCGTGCCGGCGCGGCGCTACCGCCTGCGCTACCCCGACGGCCCCCGCAACGCCGAGGCGCTGCTGGTCGATCCCCGTAGCAACCGGCTCTACGTGGCCAGCAAGGACCCGGTTGGTGGCGGCCTGTACGAGGCGCCGGCCACGCTTCGCAGCGACCAGGTCAACCTGCTGCGCCGCGTCGCCTCGGTGCCGTCGTGGATCACCGACGGGGCGTTCTCGCCCGACGGCCGCACCTTCGTGCTGCGCGGCTACCTGGACGCGTACGTCTACACGGCGTCGGGCACGCGGCTCGACTCGTTCAGCCTGCCGGCCCAGGAACAGGGCGAGTCGGTGACCTACACGCGAGACGGCCGCGACCTGCTGGTCGGCAGCGAGGGCGCGGACAGCCCCGTCTGGCGGGTCCGCCTCCCCGACGCGGCGCTGCCACCGGACGGCACGGCCTCGCGCCCGGGTGGGCCGGCGTCGCCGGGTGGCGCCGGAGCGGCCGGGGCCGTCGCCGCGCTGCGCCGCGCAGGCCCCGGGGTGCTGCTGCTGGTCGTCCTGGCGGCCGCCCTGGTCGCCGGGCTGGTACTGCGGCGGCGGTAGCCGCCGCCAACCGTCCCCACCCGGGCCCACTCGCATCCAGCTCAGGCACGCCGAGGGCATGGTGGTTGTGCTGGCCGGCATCGGTACGCTCGCCGCCGAGCCGGTCCGCGCCCTCCTCGACGCCCTGTAGCGGTCGATGGCGCAAGCTCCGGCGATGCCACTCCGCGGCCGGACCGTGCGTCCGGGCGGCGGCAGGCGCAGGTCACGCTGGCGGGGCGGTGTCCAGGCAGCGCTGGGCGATGCGGGCGAAGCCGTCGTGTCCGGCCGCACCGACGTGGCGGAGCTTGCGCCGGGCCAGCCGCATGCCGAGGGCGATGCCGGCGGGAAGGGCACTGGGGTCGCGCGCCAGCGCGGCGAGGACGCCGGCGGCGAGCACGTCGCCGGCGCCGGTGGCGTCGCGGACCAGGCGGCCGGGGAGCGGCCGGCGGGCGAAGCGGCGACCGGGCTCGGGGCCGAGCACGGTCACCCCGTCCGCCCGCTTGAGCAGTACGGTGGCGTCGCCGCCGAGCCGGCCGAGCACGGCGCCGGCGGCCAGCGCCGCCAGCTCCCGTGCGGTGACCAGGAGGAGGTCGGCCGCGGCGAGCAGGCGCTCGACGCCCGGGGTCGGCGCGGTCGACCACGCGTGGCCAGGGTCGACGGACACCAGCACCGCCGGGTTGCGCGCCTTGACGTCGCGGAGCAGCCCGGCCAGGTGCTGCGGGGCCGCCGCGTCGGCGAACGAGGTGACGTGCACGATCCGCGCGCCCGCAAGGTACGCCGCCAGCTCGCGGTGGCGGCGCTGGACCAGCCCGGCCAGGCCGGCGGTCGCGCCCGTGTGGGTGAGCATGGTCCGCTCCCCGCCCTCGACCAGGGAGACGCAGACGCCCCCGAGGCGGCGCCCGTCCCGGCGCGTGAACGCGCGGTCCACCTCGAGCCGGCGCAGCAGCACGTGGCCGGACGGTCCAGGGCCGGGCCACCGGCCGGCGACACCCACGTAGCCGAGGCGCAGGCCCAGGCGCATACGGGCGAGCGCGTGCACCGTGTTGAAGGCGGACCCTCCGGGCTGCCAGGCAAGGGCCGCGCCGCCGAACCGGTCGAGCAGTGCCAGCACGGTCGGCTCGTCCACGAACGCCTCGGCGCCCCAGTCCAGCGGCACGCCCGCGGCGGCGCACACGCCGGCAACCAGGGAGCGCAGCGACGCCGTATCAGTTCCCGCCAAGGCCGCCGCCCCGGCCAGGTCGATCACGCAGTCGAGGTTGAACGCGCCCACCCCGACCACGTCCAGACGGGTGCCGGTCACTCCCCCTCCACAGCTCGCGCCGAAGGGAGCATGCCAGGTCGAGGGCGCCGGCGAGTAGTCCCGGCCACGGGCGCCCAACCCGGTCGGCACCCTTTGGACCCTGCACGGCCCCGGCCTGGGGAGCCACGGCCCACCCACATGTGAGCCCGCCCGGTGACGGCTTTGCGCCACCGGGCGGGCTCGCCTACGCTCGCCGCTGCCGAGGACGGACGTGCGGGACTGGGGTCGATCCCTATGCACCAAGGCTGGAGCGGGTAGCGGAATGGCCGGGCCGGTCGACCACGGACCCGCGGCGCGAGGCGATCCAGCGGTCTCGCCCCTCGGAGCGCGGGACCCGTCGCGGCTGGGGCCGTTCACGCTGCTCGGCCGCTTCCCGCCGAGCGAGCTGGGCGGCCGCTACCTCGGCCGACGGGTTGCCGGCGAGCAGGTCGAGATCCTGCGCCTCCGCGACGAGCTGCTCGACGACCCGGACGTGGCCGCGCGCCTGCGTGCCAAGGTGGACGCGGCCCGGCTGGTCGCCGCGCGCGGGGTGGTCCAGGTGGTCGACTCCGACCTCGACGCCCGTCCGGCCTGGCTGGCGACCGAGCACGTCCAGGGCCTGCCGTTCGGCGAGTTCGTGGCCAAGGTGGGGGCGCTCCCCGGCGAGCGGGTGCACGGCTTCGCCGTCGGTGTGGCCGAGGCGCTGACCGCCATCCACGCCGCCGGTGTCGTCCACGGCGAGCTCAAGCCGAAGCACGTGCTCCTGACCCGCATGGGGCCGAAGGTCACCCACCTGGCGCTCGCCCGGGTGCTCGACGAGGCGCTCGCCGCCCAGACGACCCTGGTGGTGGAGACGGCCGGCTGGTTCGCCCCCGAGGAGCTGGCCGGTGGCGAGCCGACCGCCGCCACCGACGTGTTCGCCTGGGGCGTGCTGGTGGTGTTGGCGGCGACCGGACGGCAGCCGTTCGGCGGCGACGCGCACAGCGGCCAGCGCATCTTGCAGGGCGCGGCCGACCTCGGCGGGCTCGACGAGCCGCTGCGCGACCTGGTGGCGTCGGCGCTGCGCCGCGATCCGGCGGAGCGCCCCGGCGCCCGCTCGCTGCTCGCCCGGCTGCTGGGAGAGGACACCGGAGACATCGAGGTCGGCGTCGACGACACCCTCGAGCGCGAGTGGGTCTCGCCCGGAAGCGACGCCGCCGCCGGCAGCGCGGCCGATGCCGGCCAGACCCGTCCTGCGCGCCGCCCGCCCCAGGTCCAGCTGGACCTCGCCGGACCGACCGTCCTGCTGCCTTCCCGCCCCGCCGCCCCCGCCGACCCGGCCGCCGCACCATCACCCGAGCCCGCAGTGCCGGTCGTCGGGCCGGTGACGGGCGGGCCGGAAGCGCCGGCGTCGGGCGCGGCACAGGCGGAGCCGGCGGCCGGCGCGGCCGACGTCCAGGCTGCGTCGGGGGTCGGGTCCTCCAGGGCGCGCCAAGGCGTGGACACGGGCGGCGCGGGCGGCACCGGGCCTGGCGTGGCGGAGCCGGCCAGGCAGGTGGTGCGGGAGCGGATGGAGGCGGAGCTCGCCGAGGTGGACCGGGCGCTCGAGGGGGACGCCGACAGCGCCGACCTGCTGGTGCGGCGCGGCATGCTCCACCGCGACCTGGGCCGTTACGAGGACGCCTACGCGGACGTGAACCGGCTCGCGGCGATCGAGCCGGCCAGCGCGGTCGCCGGCGCGCTGCTCGGCACGGTGTACCTGGCACTTGGCCGTCCACTCGAGGCCGTGGCCGAGCTGGACAGGGCGCTCGCGGCGAACCCGACGCTCTCATGGGCGCTGGCGCACCGGGGCGACGCGCACCGCCGCGCCGGCCGCTACGACCTGGCGCTGGCCGACCTCGACCAGGCGCTCCTGCTCGACCCTGAGGATGCCTTCGCGCTGGCCACCAGGGGCACCCTCAGCCGCGACCTCGGCCGCTACGACGAGGCCGTCGCCGACCTGACCCGCGCGCTGGCGATCGACCCGGAGGTCCCTTGGGTGCTCGCCGCGCGGGGGCTCGCCTACCAGCGCGGCGGGCGCAACGACGCCGCCCTGGCCGACCTCGACCACGCCCTGCGGCTGCAGCCGGACCTCGGCTGGGCGCTGGCCGCCCGCGGAGCGGTCCAGCGCGAGCTCGGCCACAACGCCAGGGCGCTGGCCGACCTCGACCGGGCGGTCGCCCTGGAGCCGCGCTCGGCCTGGGTCCGGGCCGAGCGCGGGGTGGTCCACCGGCTGCTGGCGCGCTACGACCGCGCCCTCGCCGACCTCGACCGCGCCCTCGAGCTCGACCCTGAGCAGCCCTGGGCGCTGACCCAACGGGCCATCACCCTGCGGGTGATGGAGCACCACGACAAGGCGCTGCGCGACCTCAACAAGGCGGCCGAGCTGGACCCGGAGTCGGCCTGGGTGCGGGTCGAGCGGGGCATCACCCAGCGGCTGCTCGGCCACCTCGGACGCTCCATGAGCGACCTGGACCGTGCGCTGGACCTGGCGCCGGCGTTCCCCATGGCGCTGGTGCACCGGGCGGTGACGCAGCGCAGCGCCGGGCGTCGCGACAGGGCACTCGCCGACCTCAACCGCGCCCTCAAGCTCGACCCGGAGCTGGCGGCGGCCTACGCGCAGCGCGGCGTGACCTACCGGCTGCTCGGCCGCTACGAGCAGGCCCTTGCCGACCTGGAGCGGGCGCTCGAGCTCGACCCGGCCAACGCCTGGGCGACCGCCCAGCGCGAGGAGACGCGCCGGGCACTGCTACGCCGCGGCTGAGCTCGCAGGGCACCGGAGAGCCCGCGCGGTGGCGCTGGGCGGACGCTCAGGCGGGGAGGGGTGGCGCGGGGCCGTCAAGGTGCATGAGGCGGACCTCGCCGTGGGCCACCAGGCGGCCTTGCTGGTCGCTGATCGCCACCTGCCAGAGCTGGGTGCTCTGCCCGCGGGCGAGCGGGGTGGCCTCGACGCGCAGCTCGCCCTCGCGGACCGGGCGCAGGAACTGGGTGTGGTTGGAGATGCCGACGACCATCACCCGGCCCTCCATGGCCAGGTAGGCGCCGACGCTGGCGGTCGACTCCACCGCCGCCGTGTAGGCCCCGCCGTGCACCACGCCGAACGACTGCAGCAGCTCGGCGGTGACCGGCAGGACGGCGACCACCCGCTCCCCCGACGCCTCCTCGAGGCGCAGACCGATGAGCTTGTCGAAGGGGCTCGGCACGCCATGGAACGACTGCTCGGTCACCAGGGCCTTCCTCCTTGGCTGGCTGTCCGGCAAGGCTACCGGTTCGCCGTGCACGGCTCAGCTCAGCCGGCCGCGGACCCGTCGTCGCCGGCGTCGTCGGCCCGGCGGCGCAGGGCGTCGGCCAGGTCGCGCTGGATCACCGTGAGGGTCAGGTCGCTGCGGGTGCGCTCGATGATGGCCCTGGCGACGTCGGTGGAGCGCCGTAGCCCGCCGGTCATGGCCTCGGGGTAGTCGACGTCGACCAGCAGCGCGTGAATCTCCTCCATGGCGCCGAACAGCTCGCCGGCGCGAGCCACGTCGCCGGCCCTCAGCACGTCCAGCAGGTGCCTGCGCAGCTCCCCGACCGCCTCGGCGAGGCCGTTCAGGTACGGGGCGTCGCCGACGCCGACGTCCTCCGGCGGCGGCAGCGGCTCGCCGGCGACCAGCGCCCTGGCGGCCAGCGCCTCGGCGTACTCCTTCTGCGCGTCCTGCACGAAGCCGGCGTAGTAGACGTCGGGATGGGCGGCCAGCGTCGCCTCGGCGACGTCGAGCAGGTCGCGCGCCTCGACCAGGAGGCGGTCGGCGGTCCCGCGCTCGCCGCGGTGCACCGCCCTGATGGCGTTGGCGCAGCGGCGGATCGCCTGGCGGGCGTTGCTGAGGCCGACCTCGCGGGCGCGGTGCTTCGCGTCGAGGCGGGCCGTGACGGCCTTGTGGACGTCGTCGAGGCTCATTCGGGCGCGGCGGGCACCGCCGCGAGCGATCGGGTGCTGAGGATGCGGGCCGCCACCACCTCGGCGGCGGCGCCGTGGCGGCGGCGGGCCAGCAGGACCAGGGCGAGCAGGTAGGCGGTGAGCAGCCCCAGCGGCGCGGCCTCGAGCGCCAGCCAGCCTCCGCCGAGCAGCAGCGCCGGGACCGCCGTGGCCGCTGCCGCCAGCAGGAGCACGGCAAGGACCTGGCGTCGCCGGAAGACGGCCCGGCGCTGCTGCGGCGCGGGCCTGCCTCGCCCAGCCGCCGCGGGCCCATCGATTCCTGCCACCGTCGGCCCAGATCCGTGCCCTGCCACAGCGGGCCCGAATTCGTGTCCGTCGGCGTCGGCGGCGAAGGCCGGGTGGCGTGCGCCGATGTCCCCGGTCCAGGGGAGGCGTGAGCGGCCGGCCTCACCGGAGAGGGGCAGCACGACCGTCAGGTCGGGGACGCTCACCTCGGCCTCCTCGAAGGACTCGGGTTCGGGGCGCCAGACCGCGCGGCCACCGCGCCCGGCGAAGGCGTTGCCGGACGGCGCCAGCGGACGGCGGCCGCCTGGCCAGTTGCCGCGGTCACGACGCAGCAGCGGCACCAGAATCGACGCCCAGATGACGACGAGGATCGCCAACAGGACGAGACTCACGGTGCCACCTTCTTGTCGAGCAGGGACCGCTGCGGGGGGAAGCTCGCTGCCCAGAGACTATAACTGCCGAGACCACCCGATGCCCGACAAGATCCCCCCGCAGCTACCCGGGGCCAAGGCAGGGATCCCGTCAAGGGACCCGATGGGGGGGCCCGGGGGGGAGCTGTCTCGGGCTCCCCCCCGGATCAATCAGGTGGCTCGCGTCGGGGACCGGGCCCCGCGCGGTCTCGACGGCGTGGCCGAGCACGCCGGCGAGTACGGCCCATTCCTCGCGCACGGCCTTGGGGCTGCCAGGCAGGTTCACGACCAGCGTCCGTCCGGCCATGCCGGCGACCGCGCGCGAGAGCATCGCGAACGGGGTGATCCGCAGGCTGGCGTGGCGCAGCGCCTCGGCGATGCCGGGCGCCTCGCGGTCGAGCACCGCCCTGGTCGCCTCCGGGGTGACGTCGCGCGGGCCGAGGCCGGTGCCGCCGGTGGTGAGCACCACCTCGGCGGCGGCCACCATGCGCCGCAGCGCGGCGGTCACGGCCTCGGCCTCGTCGGCCACGACCGCACGCGCGACCAGCTCGCCTCCGGCCTCGGCCAGCAGCTCGCAAAGGGCGGCCCCGCCGGCGTCGTCGCGCTCCCCCGCGGCCACCCGGTCGCTGACCGTCAGCACCGCCACCCGCGTCCCGTTCAGGCTCATGGCCGGTCCTCCGTCTCCCAGACGCCCGAGCGGCCGCCGCGTTTGGCGTAGAGGCGCAGGCCGTCGACGCGGGCATCGCGCTGCACAGCCTTCACCATGTCGTAGAGGGTTAGGGCTGCGGTCGCCGCCGCGGTCAGGGCCTCCATCTCTACCCCGGTGCGGCCGGTGGTGCGGACGGTGGCGGTGATCGCCACCGCGTCCGCCTCAACCTTCAAGTTGACCTCGACCCCGGTCAGCCGCAGCGGGTGGCACAGGGGGATCAGGTCGGGGGTGCGCTTGGCGCCCATGATGCCGGCCACCCTGGCCACCGCCAGCGCATCCCCCTTGGGCAAGGTGCCACCAACGAGCAGCTCCAGCGTGGCCGGGGCGAGCAGCACCCGGCAGCCGGCGGTCGCCACCCGCTCGGTCTCCGCCTTGGCGCCGACGTCGACCATGCGCGCCGCGCCGCTCTCGTCCAGGTGGGTCAGGCCGGCGCCCTCGGCCGGCCGTTCCCCGCTCAACTCACCCATGCCAGGTCCTCACGCAGCAGCACCACCTCGACCGCGGTCCCGGCGGGCAGCCCAGCGGCGGGCTCGGGCACGACCGCGAGGCCGTCGGCGGCCACGCAGGAGCTGAGCACGCCGGAGCCCTGCGCGCCGGTCAGGGTGGCGACCAGGCCGTCGTCCTCGACGCCGAGGCGCACGCGCAGGAACGACACCTTGCCCTTGGGGCTGCGCACCGCCTCGCCGAGGCGGGCCACCACCCGTGGGCGCTCGAGGCGCTCGGGCGGGTAGCCGGCGAGCTTGCGCAAGGCGGGCCGGACCAGCACCTCGAACACCACGAAGCAGGAGACCGGGTTGCCAGGCAGGCCGTACAGCAGGGTGCCGGCGGCGCGGCCGAACGCCTGCGGCATGCCCGGCTGCATGGCGACCCGCCAGGCGCGCACGTCGCCGAGCTCGGCGAGGACCTGCTTGGTGTAGTCGCGGTCGCCGACCGAGACCCCGCCGGAGGTCAGCACGAAGTCCCCCTCGGCCGCGGCCAGGGCGAAGCCGCGGCGCAGGGCGGCCTGGTCGTCGTGGAGCCGGCCGCAGCGGAACGCCTCCATGCCGGCGGCGCGCGCCTGGGCGACCAGCAGCCAGGAGTTGGAGTCGCGGATCTGGCCCGGCCCCAGCGGCTCGCCCGGGTCGACCAGCTCGTCGCCGGTGGAGACGACCGCCACCCGTGGCCGCGGCCGCACCGGCACCGCCTGGCGCCCCACCGAGGCGAGCATGCCGATCGCCGCCGCGTCGACCACCCGGCCGCGTTGCAGCACCACCGTGCCGGCGCGCACGTCCTCCCCCGCCTCGCGCACGAAGCCGCGCTCGGCCACGGGCGCGCGCAGCAGCACGGTGCCGCCGTCGACCTCTGCCTGCTCCACCGGGACCACCGCGTCGGCCCCCGGCGGCAGGGGGCCGCCGGTCATGATGCGCACCGCCGTGCCCGGCGCGACCGTCGGCAGGCGACCGCTGCCGGCGAACACCTCGCCGGCCAGCGGCAGGGCCGCGGGCCGCTCGGCGCTCGCCCCGGCGAGGTCGGCCGCGCGCAGCGCGAACCCGTCCATCGAGGAGTTGGCGAACGGCGGCAGGTCCTCGGCGGCGTGGACGTCCTCGGCGAGGACGCAGCCGAGCGCCTCGCCGAGCGGCACCTCGCGCGAGGGCAGCGGCTCGACCCGGTCGAGCACCGCGGCCCTTGCCTCGGCGAACGGCACCAGGCCCGGCGGGTTGGGCCGGTCGGGAGGGAAGCGGTCGGCCATCGGGCGGCTAGTGGTCGGCCTGGGTCGCCAGGAAGTCGCGCAGGAACTGGAGGAACGCCGGACCGACGTCCTCGCGCCTGGCGGCCAGCTCGACGGTGGCCCGCAGGTAGTCGTTCTTGTCGCCGGTGTCGTAGCGGATGCCGCTGAAGGTCATCGCGAGCACGCCGCGCCCAGGGGTCTCGATGACCCGCTCGAGGGCGTCGGTGAGCTGGATCTCGCCCTTGCCGTCGGGCTTGGTCTCGCGCAGCGCCTCGAAGACCTCTGGGTGCAGCACGTAGCGGCCGATCGAGGCCTGGTTGGAGGGAGCCTCGTCCGGGTCGGGCTTCTCGACGATCTCGGTGACCTCGTACACGTCGGGCTCCACCTCCTGGCCGAGGCCGATGGCGCCGTACGCCTTGATCTGGGCCGGCTCGACCAGCATGCCGGCGATCACGCTGCGGTCGTGCCTGGCGTAGAGGCTCATCAGGTCGACCAGCAGGGTCTCTTCGTCGCCGATGATGTCGTCGCCGAGCAGCACGGCGAACGGCTCGTCGCCGACGTGCTGCTCGGCCACGCCGATGGCGTGCCCCAGCCCGAGCGGCATCTTCTGCCTGATGTAGTGGACCTCGGCCATCTCGGAGATGGCCCGCACCGCGGCGAGCTCCTCCTCCTTGCCCTTCTCGGCCAGGACCCCTTCCAGCTCCCAGGCGCGGTCGAAGTGGTCCTCGATGGCGCCCTTGCCACGGCCGGTGATGATCAGGATGTCCTCGAGCCCGGCGCGCACCGCCTCCTCGACGACGTACTGGATGGCCGGTTTGTCGACCACCGGCAGCATCTCCTTGGGCTGGGCCTTGGACGCCGGCAGGAACCGGGTGCCGAGGCCCGCCGCGGGTATGACCGCTTTGCGTATCTTCACACTCTTCCCCCCGAACAATCGTCCCCAGGAGCGCGATGCTACTCAAACTGCCGAGCGACCGCCGCCCCTCGCGGCAGCTCGGGGCGCGGCGCCCACGGGGCGCGGCGCCGCGGTTGCATGGATCCCTCGCCGGCGGCGGCCTGGAACGCCTCAGCCGCTGTGGGCGGCGGTGCCTGGCTTGGGCCGGCGGCTCGGCGCGGGCACCAGCGTCGGCCCGGCGGTCATCACCCGGTTGCGGCCGCGGCGCTTGGCCTCGTACATCGCCGTGTCGGCCGCCCGCAGCAGCTCGGAGGTGCTGGTGGCGTGCTCCGGGTAGCAGGCGACGCCGAGCGAGACGGTCAGCCGCACGCCCTCGCCGCCCGGGCGCACGGCGAAGGGCGCGGAGGCCACCGCGCCACGCAGCTTCTCCGCCACGGCGATCCCGCCGACCAGGTTGGTCTCGGGCAGGATCAGCACGAACTCCTCGCCGCCGTAGCGGGCGAAGGTGTCGATGTCGCGCACGATCGCGGTGATGCGCCGGGTCAGCTCGACCAGCACCTCGTCGCCGAGCTGGTGGCCGTGGCGGTCGTTGACCAGCTTGAAGTGGTCGAGGTCGAGCAGCAGCAGGGCGAACAGGCGGCCGAAGCGGCGGGAGCGCTCCAGCTCCTGCTCCAGGCGGCGTTCGAAGTAGCGGTAGTTCCAGGTGCCGGTGACCGCGTCGGTCAGCGACAGGCGCTCGGCCTCCTCGTGGAGCTGCACGTTCTCGACCGCGACCGCCGCCTGCACGGCGAAGTCGGCCAGCACGGTGGCGTCCTCGAGGGTGAACGCCTCGCCGGTCTCCCGCTCGTAGACGCTGAGCACGCCGAGCACCCGCCCCTGGGCCACCAGGGGGACGCTGACCTGGGTGGAGGCGGCCGGCTCGGCCGGTGCCCTCGCGGCGCCGGCCGGCGGCACCGCAGCGGGCGCCGCCGTGGCCGTGGTGCCGCCGTCCTGCTCCGCGTCCCGGTCGGCCGCGGCCGAGACGACCACCGGCCTGCCGCTGGCGGCGACCGTGCCGGCGATGCCGTGGCCGACCGGGACGCGCGCGGCCAGCTCGCCCGCCGGCAGCCCGAAGGTGGCCTGGCGCACCAGGCTGGCGCGGTCGACGCTGAGCAGCAGCACGCTGCCGGCGACGCCCTGGCGGGAGCGCACCGCCGCCTCCAGCACCACCGCGAGCAGGCGTGGCAGGTCGTGGGTCGACGACAGGGTCTGGCCCAGTCGGAACATGGCCCGCGCCAGCTCGTCGCGGCTGCCGCGCACGGCGGCCACGTAGGCGCCGAGGTCGACCCGCATGCTGTCGAACGCCCGCGCCAGCTCGCCGATCTCGCCGGTGGAGCGCACCGCGGACGGGGGGTTGGCGAAGTCGCCCCTGGCGATGGCGCGTGCCTGCTCGGCCAGCTCGTGCAGTGGCTGGGAGACGAGCCGGGCCAGCAGCGCGCCGAGCAGGGTCGCGACCACGCAGAAGGCGGCCGCGAGCATGGCGAGCATCGCGGGCAGGCGGCGGTCGAGGCCGCCGCCCGGCGGCCGGTCGATGGTGACCGACAGGGTGAGCGCCAGCAACGGCACGACCACGGCCAGCACGAAGAACAGTGTGAGGCGAGACCGCAACGACAACAGGGCAGCCCCCCAACGTTCCGGCGCCTCCGGCGCCGTTCCGCCCCAAAGTCGGTCTATCGGCGAAACATTCTCGAACCGGTTATAGCACAGTCTGGTACCGATCGCTCGCGGCAGGCCAGCGCCGGCCCGTTGGCCAGGTCGTGGTTGGTATCATCGGGAGCGATCCACCAGCGGCCGGGCGCCCGAGCAGGGCCCGTGCCCGGTCGCCCGCGTTCCGGGAGCACGCATGCCGACCTATGAATACGCCTGCACCGAGTGCGGCCAGCACGTCGAAGTGGTGCAGTCGATGTCCGCCGCGCCCCTGACCACCTGCTCCGTCTGCGGTGGCCGGTTGCGCAAGGTGTTCTCGCCGATCGGCATCGTGTTCAAGGGGTCTGGCTTCTACCGCACCGACTCCCGCGCCAAGACGGGCGCCTCCGGCGGCAAGGGCGGGGCATCGAAGGGCGGCACGAGCGGCTCCTCGTCCTCGTCCGACAGCTCCGCCTCGACGACAGGCACCTCCGGCTCCGGCGAGAAGGGCTCGAAGGACGGCGGGTCGCGCCCGAAGCCGAGCGAGAAGAGCGCCTGACCCGCCGGTTCGGCCGGCGCCTACGGCTTCGGTAGCATGCGCCCGGCCGCGCGAGCGGCTTCCGCCTGGCTGGTCAAGCTGAGAAAGGTGAGGTCGCCATGAGCCTTCCCACGGCTGAGCTAGGGGTCTTCGGGGGCTCCGGCTTCTACTCGTTCCTCGACGGGATCACCGAGCACGCCGTCGAGACGCCCTACGGGGACCCGTCCGACGAGCTCGCCATCGGCGAGGTCGAGGGCCACAAGGTGGCCTTCCTGCCGCGGCACGGCCGCCGCCACCAGTACCCGCCGCACCGGATCAACTACCGCGCCAACCTCTGGGCGATGAAGCAGCTCGGCGTGACCCGCGTGATCGGCCCGTGCGCCGCCGGCTCGCTGCAGCCGGAGGCCGAGCCGGGCCACTTCGTGGTCTGCGACCAGATCGTCGACCGCACCTCCGGGCGGCCGGACACCTTCTACGACGGCCCCGAGACCACCCACATCTCCTTCGCCGACCCGTACTGCCCCGAGCTGCGCGCCCTCGCGGTCGAGAAGGCCAAGCAGCTCGGCATCACCGTGCACGACGGCGGCACCATGGTGGTGATCCAGGGTCCCCGCTTCTCCACCCGGGCCGAATCCAGGTGGTTCCAGCAGGCCGGCTGGGAGGTCATCAACATGACCGGCCACCCGGAGGCGTTGCTCGCCCGCGAGCTGGAGCTGTGCTACGTCAACGTCTCGCTGATCACCGACTACGACGTCGGCCTCGAGGGCATGCCCGGCATCTCGCCGGTGTCCCACGCCGCGGTCGTGCGGGTCTTCGAGGAGAACAACGCCAAGCTCAAGGACCTGCTGATGGCAATGCTGCCCGCCGTCCCCGGCGAGCGCTCCTGTCCCTGCGCGACCGCGCTGACCGGCGCCCGCTTCGAGGCCTGAGCCGTGCTGCGCGCCTTCGTCCTCGGCATCGTCCAGGGGCTGACGGAGTTCCTGCCGATCTCCTCCTCCGCGCACCTGTCGATCGTCCCCAAGCTGCTCGGCTACGCGGCCCCGACCCTCTCCTTCGAGGTCTTCCTGCACTTCGGGACGCTGGCGGCGGTGCTCGCCTACTTCGCCAGGGACCTCTGGGGGTTCGTGCTGGCGCTGGTCGCGCCCGGCCGCATCGGCTCGAGCGAGGCGGCCGTGCGGCGCCGCCTGGTGCTGCTGCTGGTGCTGGCCTCGGTGCCGGCGGCGGTCTTCGGCTTCCTGCTGCAGGACTGGGCCGACCAGCAGACGAGCCACCCGCTGCGGGCGTCGGTCTGGCTGGTCGTCACCACCAGCGTCCTGATCGCCGCGGAGCTGTACGCGCGCGGCCGCGGGCCGGTGCTGCCGGTGGCGGCCGAGGCCGCCGCCGAGGAGGACCGGGCCGGCCGCGGGGCGCCCGGCCCGGCGAGCGCCGGCGCGGTGGCCGCCAGGGCCGGCCGGCGCCAGGCGGCCTCGCCGGGGAGCGCCGAGGAGGAGCTGGAGCACCTGCCGGCCGGCAGGGCGCTGGGCATCGGCGCGGCCCAGGCGCTCGCCCTTGTCCCCGGCACCAGCCGCTCCGGGATCACCATCTCCGCCGGGCTGTTCCTCGGCGTCTCGCGCGAGGCCGCCGCCCGCTTCTCCTTCCTGCTGTCGATCCCGGCCATCCTCGGCGCCGGCATCCTCAAGCTCGGCGACCTCAACGGCGCCGGCGAGTCCGGCGCCGAGCTGCTGGTCGGCTTCCTCGCCTCGGCGATCGCCGGCTTCCTGGCCGTCTCGGCGCTGATCCGCCTGCTGCGCACGCGCACGCTGTGGCCGTTCATCTGGTACCGGCTGCTCGCCGGCAGCGCCTTCGTGGTGCTGCTCGCGACCGTGCGGAAGTAGGCGTGCCGGCCTACTGGAGCTGCTCGACCAGGCCGGCGATCTCGTCGGCGACGCCGCCGGGGACGGTGTAGCCGGCCTCGGCGCGGATCTGCTCGAAGTGGTCGCGGACGTCCTCGGCGCTCAGGTCGGGGTTGAAGTAGCCGGGGGTCAGGCCGATGAAGAAGCGTGCCACCCGGCCGCCGCCGGTCGAGTAGATCTCGCCGCTGACCGGGCAGTCCTCGTGCACCAGGAAGGCCGCGACGGGCGCGACCAGGCGCGGGTCGAGCTTGGCGCCGGCCGGTCCGAGCAGTTCCTCGGTCATGCGGGTGCGGGCGATCGGCGCCAGGGCATTGACCTGGATGCCGTAGCGCGCGCCCTCCTGGGCGAGCACCCGGGCGAGGCCGACCAGGCCCATCTTGGCCGCGCCGTAGTTGGACTGGCCGAAGTTGCCGAGGATGCCGGCGTTCGACGCGGTCAGCAGGACGCGCCCGTAGCGCTGCTCGCGCATGTGCAGCCAGGCCGCGCGGGTGACGTTGAAGGCGCCGCGCAGGTGCACGTCGAGCACGGGCTCGAGCTGCTCCGGGGTCATGTTCTGGAAGGTCTTGTCGCGCAGGATGCCGGCGTTGTTGACGACCACGTCGACGCGGCCGAACGCCGCCAGCGCGGTGTCGACGATCGCCGCGCCGCCCTCCGGCGTGGCCACCGAGTTGGTGTCGGGCACGGCCGCGCCGCCGAGGGCGAGGATCTCCTCGGCGGTGGTCCTTGCCGGACCCTCCGAGGCGCCGCTGCCGTCCACCGCCCCGCCCGCGTCGTTGACCACCACCTGCGCACCCCGGGCGGCCAGCAGCAGCGCGTGCTCGCGACCAAGGCCGCCGCCCGCGCCGGTGACGACCGCCACCCTGCCGTCGAACCGAAGCTCAGCCATACAGCCAATCGCCTCCCTTACTCAAACGGTCGGTGGGCCGCCGCCGCTTCGTGCGCCGGCTTCCCTCGTCGCTCCTTCGTCGCTCCTCAGTCCAGCCGGCGCGCGGCGGCGGCCTACCTCGCTGACGGCCCCCGGGTTCGGGCCTGCCAATGTCCGGCACTATGCTGAAACGTCCAAGTCCGCGTCAACGACGGAGGACAGATGGGGCCACTGGACGGAGTCCGTGTCGTCGAGCTGGCCGGGATCGGCCCTGGTCCGTTCTGCGCCATGCTCCTGGCCGACATGGGCGCCGAGGTGCTGCGGGTGGAGCGGCCGGCGTCAGGCGCGGGCATGTGGCCGCCGCTGATGACCAGGGGCCGCCGCTCGGTCGCCGTCGACCTCAAGCACCCGGACGGGCCTGAGGTGGTGCGCAGGCTCGCGGGCACGGCCGACGTGCTGCTGGAGGGCTTCCGGCCGGGCGTCGCCGAGCGGCTCGGCCTCGGCCCGGACGCCTGCCTGGCGCGCAACCCCCGGCTGGTGTACGGGCGCATGACCGGCTGGGGGCAGGAGGGCCCACTGCGCCACCGCGCCGGCCACGACATCAACTACCTCGCGCTCGCCGGCGCGCTGCACCCACTCGGCCGCCGTGGCGAGGCGCCGCTGCCGCCGCTCAACCTGCTCGGCGACTTCGGCGGCGGCGGCATGCTGCTCGCCTTCGGCGTCGCCTGCGCCCTGCTGGAGGCCGGCCGCTCCGGCCGCGGCCAGGTGGTCGACGCGGCCATCCTCGACGGCAGCGCGCTGCTCACCACCATGGTCCACGAGCTCGCCGGGCTCGGGCTGTGGCGCTGGGAGCGCGGCGTCAACCTGCTCGACGGCGGCGCCCCCTTCTACGGCGTGTACGAGACCGCCGACGGCGGCCACGTCGCCGTCGGCGCGCTGGAACCCGAGTTCTACCGGGAGCTGCTGGCGCTGCTCGGCCTCGACGGCGAGCAGGACCTGCCCGCCCAGCTCGACCGCGAGCGCTGGCCCGAGCTGCGCGAGCGGATCGCCGCGGCGATCCGCAGGCGCAGCCGCGACGAGTGGGCCGCGCTGGCCGACGGGCGCGACGCCTGCCTCACCCCGGTCCTCTCCCCCGCCGAGGCACCGCAGCACCCGCACAACCGCGAGCGCGGCGTCTTCGCCGCCACCGCCGACGGCCCCCGGCCCGCCCCCGCCCCCCGCTTCGGCCGCACCCCTCCCGGCCCGCCAGGCCCGGTCCCCACCCCCGGGGGGGACACCGACGGCGCCCTGCCCGACTGGGGCTTCAGCCGCGACGAGGTCGCCGCCCTGCGCCGCTCCGGCGCGTTCGGCTGAGGGCCGCCTCGGCGGCGGCGAAGGCTCCGACCCGGTCCGGGTCGCCGTTCCTGACGCGGCGGCCATGGCGGCGGTGGCAGGCCGGCGGGGAGTTGGCTAGCGGTGGCTCCCCGGCGGCATGGCCGCCAGCCACTCGTCGACGGCGGCGAGGTAGGCGGGCAGCACCTCGCGGTGGACGCTGTGGCCGCTCGCCAGGACCCGGGTGGTGCCGTTGCGGACGGCGCCGACCAGGGCGGCGCGGTCGGGACCGAGCAGGCTCGACCCGGCCGCCTCGTCGGCGAGGACCAGCAGCACGGGCTGCTCCACGACGGCGGCCTGGGCGGCCAGGTCGAAGGCGAGGCCGCGGCGGACGGCGGCGGCGATGGTCGCGGCGTCGCACTCCGCCAGGTCGGCGACGCGCCGCTCGGCCTCGCCCGGAGGCCACGACGGGTTGTCCCGCTCCATCTCGGCGCGGAGCGCGGCCGGGTCCCGCCGCGCCCGGTCGCTGTCGTGCTCGATCCCCATGGCCAGCTCCGCCCAGTCGATGCTGCGCGGCCCCGGCGGGTCCTCGAGCAGGACCCGGCGAGCGTAGCGCGGCCGCTCGGCCAGCAGCGCCAGGGAGACCATGGCGCCGAGCGAGTGCCCGAGGAGCAGGTCGACCACCGGGGGCCCGTCCCCGGCGGCCGGCCCCAGCTCGGCCGCGACCGTCTCTGCCACGTCGGCGGCCAGGTTGGCGGGGCCGAGCCCGCCCTCGGCGCGCGGGCTCGAGCCGTGGCCGCGCAGGTCGACCGCGAGCACGGCGAAGCCGCGCTCCGCCAGCGCCGGGCCCACCCGCCACCAGGTCCGCGACGAGGAGGTGACCCCGTGCACCAGCAGAGCGAGCGGCCGCCCGCCGGCAGCCGGCCGCGGCGCGCCTGCCCCGTCGAGGCCCCAGGCGCGGGTGGCGAGCCGCGCCACCTAGGCGCCCGCCACGGTCATCTCGCCCACCAGGATGCTGGCCCCGCCGATCGACCCGACCGTGAAGCGGAGGTCGGAGCCGACCGCGACGATGCCGCCAAGCAGGTCGAGGAGCTGGCCGGCAACGGTCACCTCGCGCACCGGCTCGGCCGGCTCGCCGCCGCGGAACCAGAGCCCGGCCGCGCCCACGGAGAAGTCGCCGGTGACCGGGTTGACGCCCGAGTGGACCCCGGTGACGCGCTGCACCAGCAGGCCCTCGCCGGCCCGGGCGAGCAGGCCGGCCTGGTCGGCGTCGCCCGGCTCGAGGAAGACGTTGTGCCCAGAGACGCCTGGCGTCGACTTGAACGAGGGCCGGCTGGCGTTGCCGGTCGAGCTGGTGTGGCCGCGTGCCGCGGTGGCGGTGTTGTGCAGGAAGGTGCGCAGCACGCCGTCGTCGATCAGCACCTGCCTGCGGGTGGCGACGCCCTCGCCGTCGAACGGCGCGGCGCCGGGGCCCTCGGCGAGGCGGCCGTCGTCGACCAGGCGCAGCCCCGGCGCGGCCACCCGCTCCCCCAGCTTCTCGGCAAACAGGCTGCGCCGCTTCTGCACCGACTCAGCCGAGAGGCCGGCAAGCACAGGCCCCACCAGGCTCGCCGCCACCTGGCGGTCGAACACAACCGGCACCGTGCGGGTGGGCGGCTTGGTCGCGCCGAGCATGCGCACCGCCCTGCTGGCCGCCTCGTCCACCACCCAGTCGACGTCGAGGTCGGCGAGGGCGCGGCCGGCGTCGACGCCGTAGCCGACCTGGCTCTCGCCGTCCTTGCCGGCCATGGCGAGCGCGTAGCACCAGGCGTGGGTGGCCGAGTAGGAGCCGGCCACGCCGTTGGACGAGGCGATCGCGACCCCGCCGACCGCGTCGCCGTAGCCGGCCGACTCGACCTGGGTGACAAGCGGGTCCGCCGCCCTGGTGCGCGCCTCGAGGTCGAGCGCGAGGGCAACCTTCGCCTCCGGGGTCACCTCGGCGTGGCGGGCGTCGAACAGGCCCTGCAGCGCCTCGAACGCGGTCGAGGACGGCAGCACGTTGCCCGGGTCCTCGGTGGACACCTCCAGGTTGGCCCGCGCCTCGGCCAGGACCGTCCGCAGGCCCTCGTCGGACAGGTCGGTGGTGTAGGCGTAGCCGAGCCGGTGGTCGCGCACCACCCGCACGCCGACGCCGCTCGACGACGCCGAGGTGAGCCGCTCGACCTCGCCCTCGTAGGCGTCGACCGAGGTGCGGGTGACCTGCTCGGCCCAGGCCTCGACGCCCTCGCCGCCGGCGGCCTCGGCCGCCAGCCGCCCGACCACGCCCTCCAGCTCGTCCGTCATGCCGACCCTCCCGTGCCGCCGACGGTCATGCGGGCGATGCGCAGGGTCGGGGCGCCGTTGCCGACCGGCACGCCCTGGCCCTCCTTGCCGCAGATGCCCTCCTTGACGGCGAAGTCGTTGCCGATCGCGTCGCACGCCGCGATCACGCTGGGGCCGTCGCCGACCAGGTTGGCGCCACGCACCGGCACGGTCACCTCACCGTTCTCGATCAGGTAGCCCTCCACCACCCCGAAGACGAACTCGCCGGTGGCGGGGTTGACCTGCCCGCCGCCGAGCGCCTTGGCGTACAGCCCGCGTGGGGTCTGGCGGATGATCTCCTCCGGGTCGTCGCCGCCTGCCTCGATGTAGGTGTTGGTCATGCGCGGGATCGGGACCTGCGCGTAGGACTCGCGCCGGCCGTTGCCCGACGCGTGCGCGCCGAGCTGCCTGGCGCGGATCAGGTCGGTCAGGTAGTCGCCGCAGACGCCGTCGGCGAACAGCACCGTGCGCTGCGCCGGAGTGCCCTCGTCGTCGAAGGCGAACGAGCCCCAGCCGCCCTCGACGGTGGCGTCGTCGATGCCGTTGAAGCCGTCGACCCCGATCTTGCGGCCACGCTTGCCGTCGTACACCGAGGCGTGCTTGGCGACCAGGTCCGCCTCCATGCCGTGCCCGGACGACTCGTGGAACAGCACCCCGCCGTTGCCCGAGGCGACCACCACCGGCATCTCCCCCGCCGGGGCGGGCCGCGAGCCGAGCATGTTCACCGCCCGCTCCGCCGCCCGGCGTGCCACCAGCTCCGGCGGGAACTCGTCGAGCAGCTCGAAGCCCATCGTCCGGCCGGGCCCGTCGAAGCCGGTCTGCACGTCGCCGTTGCGACTGGCCACCACGCTGACCACCAGGCGGGTCCGCACCCGCTCCTCCGAGGTGGTGAAGCCGTCGGAGTTGGCGATGAAGACCCGCTGGCGGGCGTCGCCGTAGGCGGCGCTGACCTGGGTCACGGTCCGGTCGTAGGCGCGGGCGGCGTCGTCGGCCCGGCGCACCAGCTCCGCCAGGGTGGTGCGGTCGATCCCCGCCGGGTCGATGCGCACCGGGTGGACCACGCCGGGGGTGCGCCGACGCAGGTCGCGCGCCTCGATCCTGGGCTGGTCGCGGAGGGCGGCCGAGGCCACCCTGGCGGCCTCGGCGAGGCTCTCGGCGTCCAGCCGGTTGGTGTAGGCGTAGGCCGACGAGGTGCCGCGCACCACCCGCACCCCGGCGCCACGGTCGCGGCCGGTGACCAGCTCCTCGACGCGGCCGTCGTCGAGGCGGACGTTGTGGGCGAGGCGGTCCTCGGCGTAGACCTCGGCCCACTCCCCGCCGGTGGCCAGCGCGGCGGCGAGGACCTTGTGGACGACGGCGTCATCGAGCACGGGTGCACTCCTTGCCAGGAAGCGGCCGGGGCGCTGCGCGGCCCGGCGGGACCGACCGCGCCGCGGCGGTCCGACGGTGAGGCGGCGGCCATTGTAGGGGCCAACCCCGGCCGGCACGGAGCCGGGCGGGCTGGCGCCCTGGCGCTGGCCCGTCCGAGCGGCCCCGAAGCGGAGCCGGCTGGGCGCTGTTACGGTAGGCGGGGATGCCGAGGCCGGGCTCCTCCCAGCCGCCGAGCAGTCAGGGAGCACGATGCAGGAGCCGATCAGCCGCCGCGCGATCTTCGAGCTGGCCAGAGCCGGGGCCGCGCTCGCCGCCGGGCTGTTGCTCGGCGCCTGCCGCGGCGACGGGAGCAGCGACGGCGGCGACGGGAACGAGGGCGGCATGGGCAGCGGCAACCGGGGACGGCGCCGCAACTGATCGGTGCCCGGTACCGGCGGTGGACCGGGGAGTGAGCGGGAGGCGGCAGTGGACCTGGACGAGGCGCGCAGCTTCCTGCGCGAGAACCACCGTGCGGTGCTGGCGACCCGCCGCAAGGACGGGTCGCCGCAGCTCACCCCGGTGCTGGTGGGCCTCGACGGCGAGGGGCGGGCGACGGTGAGCACCCGCGAGACGGCGATCAAGACCTGGAACGTCCGGCGCGACCCGCGGGTGTGGCTGTGCGTCTTCAACGACGGCTTCTACGGGCGCTGGGTCCAGGTGGAGGGGACGGCCTCGGTCGTGTCCCTGCCCGAGGCGATGGAGCCGCTGGTGGACTACTACCGCCGCATCTCCGGCGAGCACCCCGACTGGGACGACTATCGCCGCGCGATGGAGCGGGACCGGCGCGTCCTGCTGCGCGTCGACCTCACCCGGGCCGGGCCCGACCGCAGTGGCTGACGGCCGCACCCGGGTCTCGTCCGGGTCGCCCTTCGAGCCGGTGATCGGCTTCAGCCGGGCGCTGCGCGTCGGCGAGCGGGTGCTGGTAGCAGGCACGGCGCCCGTCTGGCCGGACGGCTCCTGCGACCCCGACCCGCAGGCGCAGGCTGCCCGTTGCCTCGAGATCATCACCGCCGCCCTCGCCGAGGCCGGCGCCGGCCCCGAGCACGTCGTGCGGACCCGCATGTACCTGGTGGACGCGGCCGACTGGGAGGCGGTCGGGCGCGCCCACGGCGCCGTCTTCGCCGGCGTCCGCCCGGTCGCCTCCATGGTGGTGGTCGCCGGCCTGCTCGACCCGCGCTGGCGGGTGGAGATCGAGGCCGAGGCGGTGCTCCCGGCCGGGTGACCCGGGGCGGGGACCACCCTGCCGCCGTCACCCTCCCGCGCGGACGAGCCCCGGCGAGCGATCCTTGGAAAGGTTCATTACAATCTTACGCATTGACACCCGCCGTGGGTGGCGGGGCCTGCTCGGGAGGTACGGGGTGAAGGGCTCGATCCAGTTCGTCGACGCGCTGCTCGCCGAGCACGGACCCGAGGAGCACGTCCAGCGGGACGGCGACGACCCGTCCGACGAGGCGCTCGACGCCTACTCGAAGGTCGTCACCACGGTCGCCAAGCAGGTGGTCGGCTCGGTGGCCAGCCTGCGGGTGAGCCGCCGCTCGGGCGGCTGGCAGGGCCAGGGGGCTGGCTCGGCGGTGGTGCTCACCCCCGACGGCTTCCTGATCACCTCGGCCCACGTGGTCGAGGGCACCAGCCGCGGCCGGGCCTCCTTCTCCGACGGCCGCGAGCTGCGCTTCGAGGTGGTCGGCCGGGATCCGCTCTCGGACCTGGCCGTCATCCGCGCGAGCGAGGCCGGCCTGGAGCCGGTGTCCCTGGGGAACGCAGACCGGCTCCAGGTCGGCCAGCTCGTCGTCGCCGTCGGCAACCCGATGGGCTTCTCCGGCTCGATCACGGCCGGGGTGGTGAGCGCGCTCGGCCGCTCCTTCCCCGCCCGCGACGGCTACACCACCCGCTTCATCGAGAACGTCATCCAGACCGACGCCGCCCTCAACCCGGGCAACTCCGGTGGCGCGCTGGTCGACGGGCGCGGCCGCATGGTCGGGGTGAACACCGCCGTCGCCGGCGTCGGCCTCGGGCTCGCGGTGCCGTTCAACCAGGCCACCAGGCGGATAATCGCCGCGCTGATGCGCGAGGGCCGCTTCCGCCGCGCCTACATCGGCATCGCCGGCGGGCGCCGGCCGCTGCCGCCGCGGGTGGCGCGGGCGGTTGACCGTACCGCGGCCGTCGAGGTGGTCGAGGTGATCCCGGGCAGCCCGGCCGCGCGCGCCGGGCTGCAGCGCGAGGACCTCATCATCGACGTCGGCGGCAGCCCCGTGGTCGACGCCAACGACCTGCAGCGGCTGATGGCCACCGAGGCGATCGGCCAGCCGCTTGCGGTGCGCGCCTTCCGCGGCAGCGAACTGCTCGAGCTGACCGTCGTCCCCGAGGAGCTGCGGAGCTAGCGGGGTCGCTCAGCCGTCCCCGCTGGGCGGGGGCGACTCGGACGGCTGGGGGGCGCGGGCGCCGGCGAGCTGGCGGGACTGGGCCACCAGCGCGCCACGCTCGTCCCAGACCTCGGCCTCCTCGTCGAACCAGCCGCCCTGCAGCATGCGGCCACGGGCGACGCAGGCCAGCCAGCCGGGCGCGGGCGGGCGGCGCACGTAGGCGGTCAGCTCGAGGGTCGGCGCCCAGGACAGCACGCCAAGCTCGAAGCTGACGGGCGGCAGCGCGTCGACCGCCTGCAGCAGGGCGAGCGAGTCGGGCGGGCGGCCGTCGTGGAAGCGCACCCAGCCGCGCATCTCCGCGCGGCGTGCCGGCCGGCCCAGCGCCCATCCGGCGGTCGCCGGGTCGAGCCGTACGTCGATGTGGTCCAGGATGGGGACCTGCACGCCGTTCTCCATCTCCGACTGCCCAGGGACGCACTCGTCCGGCGGCGGCAGCTCCGGCGGGCGGTCGGCGCGCCACAGCGGCTCCGCCACGCCGTCGAGCTGGCCGGCGCTGACCAGCGCCTCCAGGCAGGCGGCGCCGTCCTGGCCGAGCGTGGCCCTGAGCACGGAGACGGAGCGTCCGGCGCGCAGCAGCGTGACCGCGACCCCGACCGGCCCAGGGGCCGGCGGGCTGAGGTAGTGCGCGCTGACCGCGAGCGGGTCGGGGCGGCCCGCCTCGACCAGCGCGGCCCTGGTCGCCAGCGCCAGCAGGTAGCCGCCGTTGGGGCGACCGCCGATGGTCCAGCCAGGGTCGACAGAGCCGCCGTAGCCGCTGCCGTCGGCGCCGGGAGCCACCGCGGTGGCCTGGTCGAAGTCGTAGGGGGCCGCCCGCTCGGCGGCGTCGGGGGAGGCATCCTCCAGCATGCGGGCTCCTTCACGGGACGGGGTGGTCCCGTCCGGTCAGGGCGAGGATAGTGGCCCGCCCCACATGCCACACAAACCAGGTGCCAAGCGGCGCCGACGCGCGCTCCCCTGCCGCACGGCGCCGTGGCCGCGACCCGCCTTGGCGAACGGCACGCCCACGCCACGGTCCCCGCCGCCGCGGCGTCGTGCCATCCTCTTCGGCATGGACCAGGCGACGCTGAGCCAGGCGGAGCGGCGGCGGCTGGCGCCACTGGCCGCGGCGCTCGCCCGTGCCAGGGCACCTGGGCCGCCCCGCCTGGAGCTGGTCGCCGGCGCGGTCGCCCCTGGCAGGCGGCACGGCCTGCTCGCCGGCACCTTCAACCCGTTCACGCGCGCCCACGCCGCGCTGGCGGTGGCTGGCCACCGGGCCGGCTGCGAGCGCGTCGTCCTGGCGATGGCGCCGGCCAGCCTCGACAAGGAGGAGGTGGAGCGCGCCCACCCGGTCGACCGGCTCGACTGGGCGCGGCGCTGGGCGCTCGGCCACCGCTGGGCGGCGCTGGCCGTCTCGAGCCACCCGCTGCTGGTCGACATGGCCGAGGCGCTGCGCGCCGCCGGCGCCGCCGAGGCCGTGCTGCTGGTCGGCACGGACAAGGCGGCGCAGCTCGTCGAGCCGCGCTACTACGCCGACCCGCGGGCGGCGCTGGCCCGCCTGGAGGCCGCGGCCAGCGTCCTGGTGGCCGACCGCGCCGGCGTGCCTCCCGGCGGCCAGCGGCTGCCCGGGCAGCCGCTGGCCACGCCGGCCTCGGTGGCGTCCCTGTCGGCGACCGAGGCCAGGGCGCTCGCCGCCGGCGGCGGCGACCTGCGCGCGCTGCTGCCGGCCGCGGTCGCCCGTGCGGTGGAGCGAACCCGCGCCTACGACCGGGACCCTGCCCCGTACCTGGCACGCGCCCGCGAGCTGGACCGGCTCGGCCAGGCCCTGACGGAGCCGAGCTGAGCAGTCCAAGTGGAGCCCTTTCGGGCAGTATCGGCCGATCGGGTCGACAATGGCCGGGAGCCGGTGCAGCATCGGCCCCGCACGATCGCGGTGTGGCGGACCTGCGCAGCGAGCCAGCTGGGGATCACGGACCCGGGGGAACGAGTTACCTGACCGGCGCTCTACCGCGCCACCGACCCGGATCGACGCGGCGGGCCGGGCCAGCGAGGCGAACCCCGACGACGGAGCTGGGAGGCAGCATGGCAGTCCGTGACGTGGACTTCCTGATCATCGGCGGCGGGGTGGCGGCCGCCAAGGCGGCCGAGGGCGTGCGGGACGGGTCCGCGCAGGGCTCGGTGGTGGTGATGACCGCCGAACCGGAGCTGCCCTACGAGCGCCCGCCGCTGTCCAAGGAGCTCCTGCGCGGCGAGGCCGGCCGGGAGAAGGTCCGCACCCACGACGAGGCCTGGTACCGCGACCACGAGGTCGAGGTGCTGCTCGCCACCAGGGCGAGCGCGCTCGACCCCGGCGGCCGCACGGTCACCACCGAGGTCGGCGACCAGTTCCGCTACCGGCGCCTGCTGCTCGCCACCGGCGCGAGGCCGGTTCGGCTCGGGCTCCAGGGCGAGGACCTGCCCGGCGTCTTCTACCTCCGCACCGTGGACGAGTCCGAGCGCCTGCGGGAGGCGATCGGGCAGGCGCGCCGCGTGGTGGTGATCGGCGGGGGCTTCATCGGCGCCGAGGTGGCGGCGAGCGCGACCCAGATGGGCACCGAGGTGACCCTGCTCGAGGTGGCCGAGACGCTGTGGACCCGCGCGGTCGGGGCCGAGCTCGGCGGCTTCTTCGAGGAGTTCCTGCGCGACCGCGGGGTCGACGTGCGCGTGAGCACTCCGACAGCCCATATCGAGGGCGGAGGCGAGGTCGAGGCGGTGGTGCTCGAGGACGGCACCCGGCTGCCGGCCGAGGTGGTGGTCATCGGCGTCGGCGTGCGGCCGGTCACCGAGCTCGCCGAGGCGGCCGGCCTGCCGGTCGACGACGGCATCGTGGTCGACGAGCAACTGCGCGTCAGGGGCGGGCAGGCCGAGGGCATCTGGGCGGCGGGCGACGCGGCCAGGGCCAGCCACCCGCTGTTCGGCTCGATCCGCACCGAGCACTGGGCCGAGGCGCTCAACCAGGGCCTGATGGCGGGCAGGAACATGGCCGGGGCGAGCGAGCGCTACGAGCGGGTGCCGTACTTCTTCTCCGACCAGTTCGACCTGTCCATGTCGTACCTCGGCGTCGCCCGCCAACCGTACGACCTGGTGATCCGTGGCGAGCGCAACGTCAAGCAGGCCAAGTTCGTCGCCTGGTACCTGGAGGGGGGCACGCCCAGGGCGGCGCTGATCGTCAACGACTGGGACGCCGAGGACCCGGTCCGGTCGGTGATCCGCCGGGACCAGCCGGCCGACGGGACGCGGCTGGCCGACGACCGCGTCCCCCTGGACGAGCTGTGAGCGGGGCCGGGACGAGAAAGGGCCCCCGCGCCGTCCGGGGGGGCCAAGACAGCGCGAGGGGCCGCAAACGTCATATTACTGCTTCTTCACAGATTTTGGTGCCCCATGTGCGAACCACATCTCCTCCTTAGTTCACCGCATACTCTCTAACCCACCCAAGCTACGCAGCGCTGCGGAGAGTACCGCTGCCAGACTCGCCAGAAGATGGCATCGTGACGTTATGGAGCACACCACCTTCCTGCACCGGCCCACGCTGCGCCGCCCGTTCCTGATCGCGGCGTTCGAGGGCTGGAACGACGCCGGCGAGGCGGCCAGCACCGCCCTCGGCTTCGTCGGCGCCGCGCTCGACGCCGAGACCTTCGCCCGGATCGACGCCGAGGAGTTCTACGACTTCCAGCAGACGAGGCCGACCGTGCGGCTCGACGACGACCTGCGCCGCAGGATCGACTGGCCGGCGGTGGAGTTCCAGGCCGTGCGCCTGCCCTCCGGCGACCACGACCTCGTCCTGGTCCGCGGCCACGAGCCCAACCTGCGCTGGCGCGCCTTCGCCCGCGAGGCGCTGGAGGTCGCCACCAGCATGCAGGTCGAGATGGTGGTCACCTTGGGGGCGCTGCTCGCCGACGTGCCCCACACCAGGCCGGTGCAGGTGGTCGGCTCTGCCGGCGACCCCAAGCTGGCGCGGCGCTTCGGCCTGCCGCTGTCACGCTACGAGGGGCCGACGGGGATCCTCGGGGTGCTGTCCGACGCGGCCGCGCGCGACTCGGTTCCCGCCCTGAGCCTGTGGGCGGCGCTGCCCCACTACGTGCAGGCGGCACCGAACCCGCGGGCGGCGCTCGCCCTGGTCGACAAGCTCGGCGAGCTGCTGCCGCTGCCGCTGGACACGTCGACGCTGGCCGACGCGACCAAGGCGTTCGACGAGACCGTCGCGGAGCTGATCGCCGACGACCCGGACCTGGTCGGCTACGTGGAGCGGCTGGAGGCCGCGCACGACCAGGAGAGCTCGCCGCTCACCGACGTGGCGCCGGACCAGCTCGTCGCCGAGGTCGAGCGCTACCTGCGGGAGCAGCCGGGCGGCGGCCGCTGACGCGACGCCACCCGGCCGACCCGCGGTCGTTCAGGCTACGCGTCCGCGTCCTGCGCGACCTTGCGCACGTTGGCGGCCTGTAGGCCCTTGGGGCCTTCCAGGACCTCGAACTCCACCATCTGGCCCTCGTCCAGGGATCGGAACCCGTCCATCTGGATTGAGGAGAAATGTACGAATACGTCCTCACCGTCCGGACGGGCGATGAAGCCGTAGCCCTTGTCAGGGTTGAACCACTTGACGACGCCGGTGGTCACCGACCTGTACCTCCCTCCAACTGGCTGCTGGCGCGGAACTTTAACCATCAGCTCACTCCTGTCAATAGCGTCAATTAACCTTATCCACTCTTCAAGCCTCTGACCAGCGGCGACACGACGACACGCCGTCGCCCAGATCCCGAGGTTTCGGTGATCCACGAAGCTGGTCCGCCGGTCGCGAGCCCGCGGGCACGGCCGCGGCGCGCTGGCGCACAATGGGAGTCCCTCGGGGAACGACAGGAGGCTCGTCGATGGAGCTGGCACCACAGGAGCCAATCGCCCGCCACACCCCGGTCGACCTGCCGACGGGGTCGCCGACGGATCCCGTTCAGCCGTCCGTCGGCTGGGGCGTCACCCACCTGTACTACCGTGTCGACCCTGGCCGCTGCCCCGACCAAGCGCTCGCGGGCAAGCAGCTCCTCGCCGCCGTCGACGCCTTCGCCGCCGCGCCCGACCACCAGGTCCTGTGCTGCACCGTGCTCGGCCTCAAGGCCGACGTCGGGGTGATGGCGCTCGGCCCGGACCTGCGCCGGCACGACGCGCTCGCCCGCGCGCTGGGCGCCGGCATGGCCGGTGCCGCCCTCGAGCCCGTCTACTCGTACCTGTCGCTCACCGAGACCTCGGAGTACATGGAGAGCGTGGAGGCCGCCCGCGCCCGGGTCACCGCCGAGCACGGCGACGGCGACCCCGAGGAGCTGGCGCGCAAGCTGCGGGCCGCCGAGGAGCGCCTGGCCTCCTACCGCCAGGACAAGCTGCACCCACGCCTACCAGCCAAGGCGGTGCTCGCCTTCTACCCGATGAGCAAGTCCAGGGAGCCGGGCGCCAACTGGTACCGGCTCCCCTTCGAGGCCCGCCGAAGCCTGATGGGCGGCCACGCCAAGGTCGGCCGCCGCTACCACGGCCGGGTGCTGCAGCTCGTCACCGGCTCGACCGGCCTGGACGAGCACGAGTGGGGCGTGACCCTGCTGGCCGACGACCTCGCGGCCATCAAGGAGATCGTCTACGAGATGCGCTTCGACGAGGTGACCGCCGCCTACGGCCGCTTCGGCCCGTTCCTGGTGGGCCTCACCTGCCCGCCGGCGGAGCTGCCCCAGCGCCTCGGCCTCGCCTGACAGGGGGCGACCGGCGCCCGCCGAGGCCCGCCGGCCGGCCCTACGGTGTCGGGTCCCCGCGGAGGATCCGCACGCCCCCCGCGGGGACCCGCAGCGCCGTGTCGCAGCGGGCGCCGCTGAGCTGCTCGGTCCCGGTCGCGGCGAGCTCGACGTCCTGCTCCCCGTGGTTGACCACGAACAGCCAGGACGCCTCGCCGCCGCCGCGGCGCACGACCTCGACCCCAGCGGGCAGGCCGGGGCGCGGCACCAGGCCCGCGTCGGCGTAGACGCGGTACAGGACGCGGTCCAGCGCCTCGCCGTGCAGCCGCGTCGAGGCGTACCAGCAGCTCGGGAACTTCGTCACCAGCCCCGACCAGTTGCCCGACAGCGCGGCCTACCCGGCGACCAGGCAGGGACAGGCGGCGTACTTCGAGGCGCTGCGCTCCGTCCTGGGCCAGGTGCCCGGCGGGCACGGCGCCGGCTTCCTCGACTGGGAACCGGAGTGGATTCCCGGCGTCGGCTGGGAGCCGGGTGCCGGCAACCCGAACGACAACCTCACCATGTTCGACTTCCAGGGGGCCGCGCTCCCGTCGCTGCAGTCGTTCCGTCCGCCGACGGGCGCCCATAGTGCGTCGCCGCCGCTCCTCAGCTTCCTGTGTCGAGGGCGATGCCGCGGCCGGGGACGGGTGAGGACTGCACGATCGAGGTGGTCGTCTGCCCGAACGGGGCAAAGACGTCGATCACCTCCTCGAGGTGCTCGACGTCGCGGATGTGGAGCCTCATCAGGTAGCAGTCCTCGCCGGTGATGCGGTGGCACTCGACCACCTCGGCGGTGCGCCGGGCGAGGTCCGCGACCGTAGGGATCTGGCGGGCGGCCGGGCGGATGCGGAGCACGGCGCTGAGCGCGTAGCCGAGGGCGCGCGGGTCGACGTCGGCGTGGTAGCCGCGCACCACCCCGCTCTCCCGCAGCCGCTGCAGCCGCTCGCCGACGGCCGGGGCGGTCAGCCCGACCCGCCGGCCGAGCTCGGCCAGGCTGAGCCGGGCGTCGGCCTGCAACTCGGCCAGCAGGCGCCGGTTCACCGTATCGAGCGACCCGGCATCAGCCTCGGTGCGATTCTGCCTTCGATTCACAAGCGATCCGTCCCTGTGAGCTTCGATCCGCCCTTCCAGCATGCCATATAGCCCGGCAGTCTAGAGAGCGCGATGGCAGACGTGAAGCTCCCCCAGACCATATCCGCCGTGCGTTCGCCCGGGTCGACGTCCTCGGCGTCGCCTGGCTGCGGATCGCCTCGGCCGCGGTCGTGCTGGCGCTGTGGCGGCGGCCATGGCGCGGCCTCGCCCGCCTCGACCGCGACGACCGCCGCACGCTGCTCGCGCTCGGCACGGTGCTGGCCGTGATGAACTGCTGCTTCTACCTCTCGATCGAGCGCCTGCCGCTCGCCACGGTGGCGGCCGTCGAGTTCCTGCCGGTCGTCGTCCTGGCCGCGCTCGGCGCCCGCACGCCACGCAACCTGCTCGCGCTGGCCACGGCCGTGCCGGGGGTGTACCTGCTCACCGACGTGCGGCTCGCCGGCGAGCCGCTCGGCGTCGCCTTCGCGTTCGCCAACGCGGTGCTGTTCGCCCTCTACATCGTGCTCGGCCACCGCGTCGCGCGTGGCGGCCAGGCGAGCGGGATCGACGGGCTCGCCGCCGCGATGCTGGTCGCCGTCGTGGTGGTGACGCCGATCGGCGGCTGGGCGGCCGCGCCGGCGCTGCTCGACCCGGTGGCGCTCGCCGCCGGGATCGGCGTCGGGATCGCCTCGTCGGTGATCCCGTACGTGACCGACCAGCTCGCCCTCGCCCGCCTCCCGCGCGCGACCTACGCCCTGCTGGTCTCCCTGCTGCCCGCGACCGCGACCGTCATCGGCATCGTGGTCCTCGCCCAGGTCCCCACCCTGGTCGAGATCGCCGGCGTCGCCTTGGTCGTCGCCGGCGTCGCCCTCCACCGCGAGCCGCCGTAGCCCTGATGGTCGCTCCCGCGGCACGAGCGGGTCGGACCGGATGACGCGCCGCGACCTGGTTACGGCCGGTCGGCCTCAACCCCAGAACAGGTTGAACCCGCCGAACACCTCCCGCGGGCGGTAGGCGGGAGCCGGGCCACGGCGCATCAGCGTGGTGGCACTGGTCACCTGGTAGCCGAGCACCTCCAGGGCACGGCGCCCAGCCGCGTTCGCCTCGGGCAGCACCACGGTTGCCCCGGTACCTGGTCGCTGCCAGGCGGCCTGTAGGGCCGCGCCCGCCCATGGGTCGCGCGCGATCGTCGCGCCCGGCCCGCCGGTTGGCTTGTGCGCGTGGAAGCCGGCCACCCGACCGTCCGAGTCCTCGGCGACCAGGCAGCCGCTCCCCACACCACCCGCAGCAGCCGTCCCCGTTCCTCCCCGGTCACCGCCCGGTCCAGCGCGAGCACCGCCTCCAGGTCACTCGCCCTGCCCGCCCGCACCCCCACCGGCGGGTCAGGGGGTCCCAGACCGCCCAGCTCGCCGACCCGCTCCTGGGGCGGTTGCTCCTCCATGGTTGCGTCCAACCCACCCGGCCCGGCGGGCCGCGCCTCCTCTGGCGGGCCCGCCGCGGACAGACCCAGGCCGATGGCTTCGCCGGCCTGCATCCCGGGCAGCGGGTCGGCCATGGCCGCATCCCTGCCGCCCGCCTCGCCGGCCCCAACTCCCGCCGACGAGTCCGCCGCGACCGTGCGGGCCGTCTCGACCGGCCCCGCCCCGGCCGTGACGGCAAGGCGGAGCCAGCGCCCGTCGGCGGCGAAGCCGAGCCGCTCGTACACGGGCCGGCCCATCGCCGTGGCGTGCAGAGATGCCGTGCTGGCGCCGGCCTCGGCGATCCAGTGGGCCGCCGCCGCGGTGAGGGCACTCCCGAGCCCGCCGCCGCGCCGCTCAGGCAATACCGCCACCCCACCGATCCAGCCGTTCACGCCGAACACCACCGCGGCGCTCGCGCCCACGAGCTCGCCCCCGGCGTCGGCGACGAACGCCTCCCCGCCGAGCCGCCCTTGCACGAACGCCAGCTCCGGCGCCATCGACGGGCCACCGAGCTTCGCCCGGGCGAACACGCCCCTGAGCTCCTCGAAATCTGCGGGCCTCGCTGGCCGGATGGTGACGCCGTTCACGCCCTGGATGCTGCCACGCCCGTTCGCCTCAGGCACGGACGCGCGGGCTCCGTGCGACCTCGGTCCCGTGGACCGCTCGCCGCTAGCGGCGCTTCGTGCGCCGCAGCCCGTGCCCGTCGCGCCACAGCTCGATGACCAGATGGTCCGGAGGGTCGCCGACGCGGGTCAGCACCACCTCGCCGACGTCCACCCGGAACAGGTGGAACGACCCAGGCTGGAATTGCTCCTGGCCGGCCTGACCGGTGCCGTCGAGGAAGGCCCGGAAGCGGGCGAGATCGGTGACCTCCTCGGCCCGTCCGCTGAGCTTCGCGTCGCCCGCGAAGGCCGCGGGATCGTCCGGTGGGTCGACGGTCGCGCTGTGCAGCGCCATCCTGGGATCCCTGAGCAGGTCGAGCGCCTTGCGCGAGTCGGGCATCATGCCGAGCCAGAGATCGCCCTGGACGAAGCTCGCCTCGATCCCGCTGATGCGCGGGGAGCCGTCCCTCCGGAGGGTGGCGACGGTCTTGTGCCGGTGCGCGTCGAACAGCGCCCGCACCGCGCCGGCGAACTCCGGCGCGGACGTGGCCACCTCGTCCCAGCTCGCCATCGCAGCCGTCCTCCCACGGGATCGATCGAGCTCGGGGGCCACTCTCGCACGGGGGCGGGACACGCAGGGTTGACGGCCGCACGGCCGAGCGGCAGCCTGGTCGTGCCATGGTGCGCGTCCCGCTGGTCCGCAACCGTGCCCTCGACTACGGGCGCGTCGTCACCTGTGGCTGTCTCCCGGCCCGGCGGTCACCGCTGGCGTCCTGACGCCGAGCGCCGACCCGCAACGGGCCGTCCTCCGCATCGCCCCCCACGCCGGCGGCCCAGCCGGGCCGCGGGCCAGCGCACCGCAAGGAGCACCCCTTGTCGACCACCGACGCGCTGCTGCGCAACAACGCCGCTTACGTCGCCGGCTTCCAGGCCGGCGACCTGCCCATGCCGCCCGCCAAGCAGGTGGCCGTGCTCGCCTGCATGGACGCCCGCCTCAACCCCTACGGCGCGCTCGGCCTGCACGAGGGCGACGCGCACGTCATCCGCAACGCCGGCGGGGTCGTGACCGACGACGCGATCCGCTCCCTGGCCATCTCCCAGCGCCTGCTCGGCACCCGTGAGATCGTGCTGATCCACCACACCGACTGCGGCATGCTGACCTTCCACGACGACGACCTGAAGGCCGCCGTCGAGAAGGAGACCGGCCTGCGCCCGCCGTTCGCGCTGGAGGCCTTCGCCGACGTCGAGGAGGACGTCCGCCAGTCGATCAGGCGCATCCAGGCCAGCCCGTTCGTTCCTCACAAGGACGCCGTGCGCGGCTTCGTCTACGACGTCCGCACCGGCCAGCTCAACGAGGTCACCTGAGAGGAGCCGACAGCGCGGCCCGCCGTCGGGGAGGGCGAACCCGAGTCGTCGCGACGAGTAGGTCCGTGCGACGGGGCTTCCTCCACCTGAGGGCGGACGCGCCGGTGCCAGCCGCGGGCGGAGGTCGGCGAGTCCTCGACCACTCACCGCTCGGACGGTGATGGGGATTCGTGGTGGAATCCGTAGAATCCCACCCACCGGCTCCCAGCCGGACAGCTTCAGCGGCTACCATGCACCCCGAGGCGAGCACCGCCTCCGGGCTCCTCGGCGGTGCTCGTGGAGATGCCAGGCAGCGTCCAGGAGCCAGGACGGCGCCGAGAACCCCAGATCGGCCCTCGTAGCTCAGGTGGAAAGAGCGCCGGTTTCCTAAACCGGGAGCGCAGGTTCGAGTCCTGCCGGGGGCACCAGCACAGACACTCTCCCCCAGCCCAGCCATGGCAATGGTCCTGGCAATGAATTACATTGGTGTCATGGCCAGGCGACGCCCACGCGGGCACATCCAGCAGCGCGCCAACGGCACCTTCCGGGTGCACGTCTACGCGGGCGTCGACCCGATCACCAAGCGCCCGCGCTACCTGACCGAGACCCACGCGACCGCCGACGAGGCCGAGCGGGCACGCACCCGCCTGCTGGCCCGGCTGGACGAGCGGCGCGCTCCTGTCACCAACGCGACGGTGGGCTACCTGGTGGACCGCTGGCTCGAGGTGGCCGAGCTGGAGGTCAGCACCCGCGACGGCTACGAGGGCTACATCCGCACGCACATCCGCCCCGCCCTTGGAGACATGCCGCTGCGCAAGCTCACCGTCGACGTCCTCGACCGGTTCTACGCGCACCTGCGGGCCCGCGGTCGCCGCTGCCCGCGCTGCGTCCGGCGCGTCCACGCCGGACAGCCGCCGCTGCGGGCCGGCGAGCGGTACCGGCCACGCCCCGACGCGGCCGAGCTCGTGCACGCGCCCGACTGCGCCCGCGGCCTGCCGCTGGCCGCGTCCAGCGTGCGCCAGGTGCACTTCATTCTGCGGGCCGCGCTCAACGCCGCGGTGCGCTGGGGCTGGCTGCCGACCAACCCGGCGGAGCTGGCGCGCCCGCCACGGTTCGGCCACTACGACCCGCACCCGCCGAGCCCCGAGGACGTCGCCCGGCTGGTCAACGCCGCCTGGCAGCGCGATCCCGACTTCGGCGCGTTCCTGTGGCTGGCGATGACCACCGGGGCCAGGCGCGGCGAGCTGTGCGCGCTGCGGCTGTCGCACGTGCGGTTCGCCGAGCGGGACCTGCTGATCGAGCGCAGCCGCTACCAGCGCGGCCGGCTACGCGGCGAGAAGGACACCAAGACCCACCAGAGCCGCCGCATCGCGCTCGACGACGCCACCGCGGCCATCCTCAAGGAGCTGGCCGACCGCCACCGGGCCGAGGCGGCGGCGCTCGGTGCCGAGCTGGCCCGCGACGCCTACCTGTTCGCCAGCGACCCGCTGTGCCGCGAGCCCTGGCAGCCCGAGCAGGTCTCGCAGCGGTTCCACCGGCTGGCCAAGCGCGCCGGGGTGGCCACCACCCTGCACAGCTTCGGCCGGCACTACTCCGCCACCCGGCTGCTTGCCGCCGGCGTGGACCTGCGCACCGTCGCCGGACGCCTCGGCCACAGCGGCGGCGGCGCCACCACCCTGCGCGTGTACGCCGCCTGGGTCAACGCCAACGACCGGCGAGCCGCCGAGGTCTTGGGCGCTAGCTTCCCCCGTCCCGGCCCTGCCTCTCGTACTTGAGGCTTAGCCGCTCGGCAACGGTCACGAGTTGCCTGGCTGGCGTGGAGCTGGCATCGGGACGCCATGCGAGGTTGAGATCCACCGTCGCCACATCGGCAGCCAGCGGACGATGGACAGCGCCTTGTACCGGTGAGCGACGCGCGAGAGTGGCGGCGGCAAGCGTGAACCCGAGGCCGGCGGCTGCTGCCTCTCGGGTGCCCTCACGAGTTGGTTCCTCGGTGACGGTCGGACGGACACCGGCGCGAGCGAGCACGCCGACGTAGTGATCGTAGAGTGCTGGGCTGGCCTGCCGGGGGAACAGGACGAGCGGCAGACCTTCGAGCTGATCTGCCTGTACGGTGCGGACATCGGCCAGCGGTGATGTGGATGGCAGCACGACCATCAACCGCTCGCGGCTGAGGGTGACCGTAGCGAGCACCGGAGAGGCGACTGGCCCGAGCACCACGGCCAGGTCAAGGCTGCCATCGGCCAGCTCCTGAAGGAGAGAGCCGCCCAGCCCGCTCTTCAGGGTGACTCTGACCGAGGGTGCCTCAAGGCGGAAGCTCTCAAGCAGCGCTGACACCTGCGGCCAGGTTCTGAGGTAGTCAGGACAGCCGATTTGGAGTTGCTCCGTCACCCGCTATGCCTCCCTGGATGACTCCCCTTTCAGCGCCATGGTAGCCGTGACAAAGCTGCCGCGAAGCGAGGGGAGCGATGCGGTAGCCTGACAGATGGAGACTCCCGCTGCAGAAGGCAAAGATCCTGGTCATGGCCCAAGCTAGCCGCGCTGGCGGCGTTCCGCTCTATCAACGGATAGCCGCCGACTTGCGCGAATCGATCGCCGCTGGCGACCTACCGCCCGGCTCAACCTTGCCCTCAGAGAGCCAGCTAATGGAGCGCTACGGAACCACCAACAAGACGGTCCGAAAGGCGCTCGCACTACTGGGAGCTGAGGGTTTGACGGAAGCTCGACACGGCAGCGGTGTTTTTGTCCGTCGGCGACCGCTGGTTCGGCGAATTCCGGCCAACCGTTTCGAGCAGGCTCGACAAGCGGGCCGGTCTCTATTTGAAACCGAAGTCCTTGAACAGGGCCATGTCCCGACACGGACACTGATACGAGTCGGGCCTGAGGCAGCATCCCGCGAAATCGCCGAGCGCCTACGAGTGCAGACTGGCGTTCCCGTTATGGTTCGACGCCGGCTGATGCTGGTCGATGGCGAGCCCGTCAAGGTCACTGCCAGTTTCTTCCTGATGGACCTGGCCAGAGACACCCGTCTCCAAGAGCCGCAGATCATCGATGAAGGTATGCACATCTTCATGGAGCGGACGCTTGGACGCCAATACGGCCGCTACACCGAGGAATTGTCAGCGCGCATGCCTACTGCCGAAGAGGCAGCTCTACTGCGGCTGAGCCGGGGTACTCCCGTGCTCAGAATTCTTCACAGCGATTACGATCTCAACGGCGAGCCTCTTGAAGTCGTTGAGTCGATCTTCGCGGCCGACAAGCACGTCTTCGTGACGGAGTGGCCTGACTCGACCACCTAGCCAGTTGAGCTGGCGTTGACCCGTTGACGACCATGCCCTCAACTCCTAGACTTGTGGTACAGGAGTTGCCTCTGGAGCCCAAGGAGGTACGCGAGACCGTCAGGTGACCAAGGAGAAGGCCCCGGCGGAAGCCGGAGCGGTGTTGGCGCACCACTCCCCGCCGAGGCCTCGCGCATCGAAGTTGGGAGACTCCCGATGCAGCAACGCGATGGTAGCGCGCCGGCTATGCAGCCGGTAGCGCCTCACGGCGCCGACAGCCACGGCGCCAAGCCCCAAGCACTCTGCTACAGCGTCCCGGACGCCGCCCGGCTCTTGGGCGTGGACAGCATGACCCTCTACAGGGCCATCAACGCCGGCCAGTTCCCGGCCATCAAGATCCGCGGACGCATCACCGTCCCCTACCTGGTCATCGCTCGGCTCATCGATGCGGCCGTGACCAGCGGCGCCCTTGTGGACACCGCTGCGTGGACCGCCGCTCAGCCCAACCCTCTCCCTGTCCCTCCCCGGCCCGAGGGGGTGGCGTCGTGACGGCCCAGCTCATCCCGACCTTGGACCGGCGGGAGCACGACCCGACCAGCGGCTATCTCGCCTGGCTGGAGCGGCTTGACCAGCACGACCCCGAGCGGTTCTGGGACGCCTGGCACTACGGCCTGCTGGCGCTGGTGGCCCTCGGCGACAAGTGCGGCATCGACCTGCCCGTGCTGCGCGAGGCCGCCAAGGAGATCGCCGTCGACTGGATCAAGGTGCTCCCCTTCCTCGACGAGCCCGAGCGCGGCGCTTGGCTGGAGGTCATCGCCGCCGTGTTCGCCGCCCCGCGGGAGGCCGCGTCATGACCGCCGCAGCCGCCACCGCCGACCGGGACCAGCGCGACCTGTACCGCAGCCCCGGCCGCATCGCCAGGGTCGAGCCGCTGCACGACAGCGCCCTCGCCGGCTGCCTGGGCGGCTACCTGTTCCGGCTGTACTTCGAGGACGGCCGCTGGCTGGAGGTCATCGGCGCCTCGCCCGGCTGGCCGGACGACTGGCCGGAGGGGGTGTAGCCGGGGTGAGCACCCACGCCGCCGAGCAGGCCCGCGCCGAGCGGGAGGCGGCCGAGCTGCTGGCCGCCACCACGCGACGGGAGCCGACCGCCGAGGCCACCGCCGTCGAGGCCCGCTTCCGCGCCGCGATCCACCAGGCCCTCAACGCGCTGTGCGACGACTGGTGCCGCCACCCCGGCACCGTCGCGCGCATGCCCACCGACATCGCCGCGTTCGTCTGCGGCGCGCTGGAGCGCGACCTCCACCTGTACCAGGCCGCCAACCGCACGCACCGGCACGCGGCCGAGCCGCTGGCCGCTCGCCCCCTGCTCGCCCTGCCCGCCACCGCCGCGCGCACCACCGGCAAGGAGGCCGCCGCATGAGCACCACCCCGACCACGACCGCGCTGGCCGCCCGCGCCCGGCGGGAGGTCCGCAACCTGGCCCGCCGGCAACGCCGCCGGCTGGCCGGCAGCGACGAAGCCGACCTCGCCCCGACCGCCACCGAGGTCCGCAGCGCCGCGGCGCTGCTGGCCGACCTGTACCGCGCCGGCCGCGCGCACGGCATCGCCCCGGAGGAGTGGTGGATCACCGTCGACCTGGCCGAGCTGGCGATCGAGGCCATGGTCCACATCCGCCGCACCGCCACACCCCCGCCGTCCTGGGAGCGGGACGGGGACCGGCGCCCCACCCCAGGACGGGGACCGGCGCCCGGGACCGGAACCGTCCCCGGGCGGGGTGCTCGCGGGACGGTCCTGCGATGACCGAGACCGTGATCTTCCTGGTTGTCCTGACGCTCAAGCTCACCCTCCACCTGGTCGAGGCCCTGGTCCGCCTGCTGTGGCTGGCCGGGCGGTTGGGCCTGCGGCTACTGGCCCTGGCCGGCTTCCGCGGCGCCCGCCTGCTCGGCCTGGCCGCCACCCTGGCCGCCGTCCGCTGGGCGGCGGCCAGCGTGGGGACGGGCCCGGCGGTCCGGCTGGCGCTGATCGGCTGGGCCGCGTGGCTGACCCGCCACCACCGCGCCGCGATCCGCCGCAGCACCGCCGTCCGCCGGCTGACCCGCGCCCAACAGGCCGCCGCCGCCAAGCTCACCGCCGCGCTGGAGCGCCACCACGGCACCCTCGCCGAGGTCGCCAAGCTCCTGCAGCCGCCCGCCAAGCCCGACCAGCCCCCACCCGTGCCCTGGTCCAAGCCGACCAAGACCACCGCGGCGCGCGGCCAGGTGCCGAGCATCCCGCCGCCGCTGTTCGAGCCGCGCCCCGCCCTGGCGCGCGTCACCCGCTTCGTGGCCGCCCGACTGGAGCACGGTCGACGGTGAGCGCCCAACCGCTACAGCGCATCCGTGCCGCGCTGGAGGCCGCCGGCTGCCGGCGCTCGGGCGCGGCCGGGTGGACCTGCCCCGCCCACCAGGACCACAAAGCCTCGCTGAGCGTGCGGGAGGCCGGCAACGGCGCCGCGCTGATCTACTGCCACGCCGGCTGCGACACCCGCGCCGTGGTCGCCGCGCTCGGCCTGGCCATGGCCGACCTGCTCCCCAAGCGCGACCAGGCCGAGGCCGACCAGGACTGGACGCCAAGGGGCCCGGCGATCGAGCACTACCCCTACACCGACGAGGACGGGCGGGTGCTGTTCACGGTCTGCCGCACCGCCGACAAGCAGTTCCCCGCCTGGCGCCCGGATGCGACCTCGGCCACCGGGAAGCGCTGGAAGCTCACCGACTCGTCCGGGCGCTGGCTGGTCCGCCGGGTGCTGTACCGGCTACCCGCCGTCCTCGAGGCCGCCCGCACGGGCGCGAGGGTGTACGTGGTCGAGGGCGAGAAGGACGTCAAGGCGCTTGAGCGCGCCGGGGTGGTGGCCACCACCAACCTCGGCGGCGCCTCAGGCGCGTGGCTGGACGCCTACAGCGAGGCCCTGGCCGGCGCCAGCGTGGTGGTGGTCGCCGACCGCGACGGCCCCAACCCCAAGAACCCGAAGAACAGCTACCGGGGGCAGCGGCGCGCCCGCCACGTCGCCCGCAAGCTCGCCCGGCACACCGACAACCTGCGCCTGGTCATGGCCGCTCAGGGCAAGGACGCCGCCGACCACCTCACCGCCGGCCTGAGCGTGGACGACTTCCTGACCCTGCCCGACCGCGACGGCGACACCGCCGACACCGGCCACGCGCCCGGCCCTGCCGCCGCACGAGGCCAGGACGGCGCCCAGGAGGCCCGTAGCAGCGCGGCCGGCACTCTCACCCCACAGGACCCGGCCGACGCGGCGACGACGCCTGGCGGCGGCAAGCCGGAGTCCATCGCCACGGAGCTGGTCGCCCTCGCCGCCGCGCGCTACGAGCTCGGGACAAGCAGCCTCGGCGAGCCGTTCGCGGTCGCCCGCCCCGAGCACGGCCCCTACGTGGCGCGGATGCTCAGGGGCGGCCAGGCCAGCCTGCGGGCGGAGTTGGCCGCGGTCTACGCCGACCTGCACCAGCGCGCCCCGTCCTCCAGCGCCCTGGCCGACGCGATGCAGGTCCTCGAAGGCCGCGCGATGCGCGCCACCCCGGCCGCGCTGGCGCTGAGGGTGGCCCGCCACGGTGACGGCCTGGTTCTCGACCTCGGCGACCCGTCCGGCCGCGTCGTCGTCCTCGGCCCTGGCGGCTGGGAGCTGGCTGAGCGGTCCCCGGTGCTGTTCCGCCGCACCAAGCTCACCAGCGCCCTCCCGACCCCGGAGCGGGGCGGCGACCTCGGCGAGCTGCGAGGACTGGTGAACCTCAGCCCCGCTTCGTGGCCGCTGGCGCTGGCCTGGCTGGTCGCCAGCCTGATCCCCGAGCTGCCCCACCCGATCCCGCTCCTGACCGGGGAGCAGGGCGCGGGGAAGTCCACCACCGCGCGGATCTTGACGCGGCTGGTCGACCCCTCCCCGGCGCAGCTCCGCACCGCCCCCAAGGACCTCGAACAGTGGGCCGTCGCCGCCGCCGGCTCCTGGATGGTGGTCCTGGACAACCTCTCCGGGGTGGCGCCGTGGCTGTCCGACGCCCTGTGCCGCGCCGTCACCGGGGACGGCATGGTCCGCCGCGCCCTGTACGAGAACAACGACCTGGCCGTCCTCGCCTTCCGCCGGGTGGTCGTGCTGACCGCGATCGACGCGGGCGCGTTGCGCGGGGACCTGGCCGACCGGCTGGTGCTGTTCGACCTCGACCGTCCGCCCAAGCGCCGCACGGATGCCGACCTGGAAGCGGGGTTCCTGGCCGCCTGGCCGCGGCTAGTGGGCGCCCTGCTCGACCTGGCCTGCGACACCCTCGCCGTCCTGCCAGGAATCAGGCTAGAGGACCCGCCGAGGATGGCCGACTTCGCCGCCGTAGTCGCCGCCGTCGACCAGCTCCTGCAGACCGACGCGCTGGCCACCTACCGGGAGCTGTCCGCGCGGCTGGCCTACGACATTGGCGAGGGAGACCCGGTGATCCGCGCCATCACCGCGCTCCTGGCCGAGATGCCCGCCTGGCAGGGCACCGCCGAGCAACTGCTCGGCAAGCTCACCGCCGCCCTGCCCGAGGGCGCCCGGCTGCCGAAGGATTGGCCCACCACGCCGCGCGGCATGGCCGGCGCGCTGGTCCGCGCCGCCCCCACGCTGCGTACCCTCGGCTACGGCGTCGAGAAGCTGGAGCGCGGCCACGGCGGCCGGCGCGGCTGGTGGCTGGCCGCCGTGGGCACCGACCAGGCGCCGCCGGCTGATCCCACGTTGCTCGGCGACCCCCCGAGCAGAGTTGACCCGATCCAACCGTCACCACCGTCACCACCGTCACCAAACCGCGGCTGACCTGCACCGATGCGGGTGACGGTTCGGGTGACGGTTGCGATCGACCGTCACCCAACCGTCACCACCTGCCCTCGGCGGTAACCGTCACCACCGTCACCCCAACCGTCACCACCCGCGCACCACGGCTGAGCTGCGAGGATGGTGCTGCGGGTGACGGTGGTGACGGTGGTGACGGTCATTTCCCCTCACCTCTGTTCCGGGGGTGCGCGCCCTGGCTCGCGCGGCAGGGCGCCGCCGCCGCACGGCACGCTGCCACGCATCGTGGTCGCCCAGGTGGTCTAGCAACCTCCCGCGGCCTAGCGGCCGACCCTGCTAGGTCTAGCAGCTCCGCTAGCGGCCAATCCCGACCCTGGCCAGGCGCCTAGAACCTAGCAACCCCCCAACAGCCGCACCCTCGAAATCCGGCCCGCAGGCACCTTCAAGCCCCCAGGCGCCCGCCTGCTAGGCGCCCTACCTGCAATTGGCAACCACTCTAAGTGGTCAACTCTCGGGAACCTCGGCCACCCGATCGGCGTCGAGGTGGTGGCCGACGAGCTGGGACCGAGCCTCAGGGGGGCGCCGGCGACGACGACCAGGGCGACGCGCAACCCGAGCAGCTAGCCAGCATCGATCGACGGACGCGGGACGGTGGCCAGTCCTCCAGCTTGAACAACACGACGGGACGACGAGTGCCACTCGTCGTCCCGTCGCTGGCCCCCCCGGGTACGCCGCTCAGGTCGTGGTGGTGGTCGCCGGGATCGTCGTGGTGGTAGTGGTCGAGGTGGTGGTCGAGGTGGTGGTCGAGGTGGTGGTCGAGGTGGTCGTCGAGGTAGTGGTCGGGGCGGTCCGCGGGTAGACGTCGACCGCGATCGTCACGTCCTTGTTGCTGTAGTAGCGGAACTCGGCGATGCCGGTCACGACGTTGGCGCGCCAGCCGATCACCCGCACGCGGATGGTGTCCTCGTCGACGAAGCCGGCGAAGTTGGCGGTGGCGAAGCTGGGGTCCTCGCCGCCGAGGTTGGTGGCGCCGCTGGCGACCTTGATGACGACGTCGGCGGGGTTGACGGG